>Ga0268298_10000669_pt1 | contig 43542 bp, 34 predicted proteins | sample WWTPWeurt_MetaG_FD_194462 | JGI IMG/M metagenome (GOLD analysis project Ga0268298, IMG submission 194462) | Activated sludge microbial communities from WWTP in Nijmegen, Gelderland, Netherland - WWTP Weurt | ecosystem: Engineered > WWTP > Aerobic digester > Activated sludge | place...
CCCGAGAATCTCATCCCGCTGCCTGAGTATCTTCAAGGCCACCCTGAATTGGACTGGATTGATGGGCCAAACCGGATTTATCAGATGACCAGCCCGGTCACTGGTGACATTCTGCTCTTTGCCAATGCCTCTCAGAGCTACAGCTTTACAATGCTCCCCTATAAAGGCATGCACGGCGGGCTGCATCCGCAGGATTCGAGCGCAGTCCTCGCCTATGGAATTCCGGGTGCCAGCCGGGTTCGAGCCCAAAATATGCTGAAATATCTGGCAGATTCAATCCAAAACCGCTGCCAATCCGAAAATAACCGCCAGATAAGCAATGTGGACGTTGCCTTTGGAATTCGCAAACTGCTGGGCTGGTAACGCCAGGCTGCTCAGCCGTGGCGGCCCAAACCCAGTAGATGTAATGCTCAGGGTGCGTCAGTACTTACCAGGCCGCCAGCCGCGTTTTTCGTCACCAGAAACCAGCCCGGCAGTGTAGTGAACCGGTCGCTGGTGTCAAAAAGCGGTCCCATCCGCACACCCTGAACATCTTTACTGACTGCATAACGGTAAACAGGGTAAAAGAGCGGCAGAGCTGGCAGTTCCTGGGCAAATCGCACCTGGAAATTCCGGTACAGGCGCGTCCGTTCCGGGAAATCCAGTGTGATGCGAGCCTGCTCAAGATACTCTGAAGCCTGGCGGTCATCCCAGCCAGCGTAATTCTGCCCACCGGCAGCCTGGGCCTGATGCCAGAATGGGTACGGGTCAGGATCTGGCGACCGCGCCAGGTCCAAATCAACCAATGCCGCCTCATAGGTCCGGCCTTCCAGTTCAACCAACACCTGTTCGAGAGGCAGGGCTTTCAGCTTAACTTCCACGCCCAGGTTAGCCCAATCTTTTTGAATACTCTCTGCAAGGGCCTTATGAATTGGATCGTCCTGATAATCCAGTTCAAAAGAAAGCGCAGTTCCTTCGGCATTTGTGCGCACAGAGCCGCCGTCAGCCGGCAGGGTGTAGCCGGCAGTTTTAATCAGCGCCAGAGCAGCCTCAGGATCATATTCAATGCGCGGGACACCTTCATAATAAGCCCAGGTACCAGGAAAAATCGGTCCATCGGCCAGGATACCCTGCCCGGCCAGAACCAGGTCGATCATCCGCTGGCGATTCAACCCCATCAGCAAAGCCTTGCGGATATTGGCATCCATGAAATATGTTTTGGTGCTTTGAAGCATGTTGAAGTAAACCATGCTCAACTGCGGCAGGCGGCCCGTATTGAGGTTCAAACCTGACTCAGCAAGCACAGCAGGCAGAATATCGAGCGGCACATCGCCCAGGCCTTGAATATCGCCTTTCACATAGGCGTCCAGGGCTGCACTCGAATCTGGATAATATCGAAACACAACAACTTCGATAAACGCAGGCTGAAGGTAATAATCTTTAAAGGCCGCCAGTTCCACACCCGTAATTACCCCATTTTCAACCAGCAAAGATTTAAACTGATATGGACCGCTTCCGACTGGCTGCAAGTTGAACGAACTGTCGATGATCTGCTCCAGACTTAAATCGCCCACCAGATGGCCCGGCAGGACACCAAAGGTCAGATAATCCAAAAATGGGGCAAATGGTTCAGGCAGCAGAAATTGAAGGGTCTTCTCATCCAACCGTTTGACATCAACCTTTTTCCACAACTCACGCAGGTCTGCCGGGATTGGGGCGGCATCCTGACGCATTAAGTCGATTGTAAAAATAATATCGTCGCTGGTGACGGGCTGCCCATCGTGCCATTTCGCATTGGCACGGATGGAGAAATTGTATACAGTCCCGTCCCGGCTGATCCCCCATGAATCTGCCAGGTCTGCCTGTGGCAGACCGTGATCATCAAACTGGATCAGGCCGCTGAATAACAGGCGGTTTACTTCTCGATCAACCCGGTTGTAATAGTCCAGCACCGGATTAAGCCGGACCATCTCGCCAACCAGACCCTCAGCATAAACCCCACCCACAGCAGGTTGATTCACGGGCGCTGCTACAGGCAGCAAGACGGGTGTTTGGCCAAAAAGCAGGACAACAATCGCAGCTAAGGCCACCAGCGCGACCAAAATTGGCCAGCGTAATTTTCGTATCATAATCTATCCTTAAAACAAAGACGGGCGCTGCGGATGAAGCCGCCAAGCGCCCACCTATGCTTCGAACGCCTTGGCCGAATCAGCCCGAGCGCGCCCTCTTTGAAATTCTTACTTAACCATCACTGAGGCGATCGCCAAAATGAAAAACAACACACTCAGGCCAATCGTCACCCAAAACAAGGTCTTCTCAATCCCTCGGCGGGCGGTAAAAACACCGCCAGTATCAGACCCGGACAAACCACCCAGGCCAGCGCCCTTACTCTGCAAAATTACACTCACAATCAAGGCGATTGACGTTATAATCAATGCGCCATCAATAAAAATTACCACAATCTTCCTCCTGTGTTTGCATTTCCAAACTTGCTGGAATCAAGCAATCTTTAAATAAGCTAGCGGATTATACCTTCCGCTGATTGAATCGTCAATCGGTTCATGCAAGTTCTAGAGGGTTTTCTTCAAGTCCGAAAACCCTTGGCGCCAGCACAGACGGAAGTTGATATTGGGGTGTTTTCTGCAGGCGGCCGCCTGCAGAAAACACCCCAAATCCCGGCTTTACGAATGGGGTGGCAAGTTCTAGATTGATGATTTTTACCAGCCGGCAGATCTGGCACCAGCTGCGGCATCAAAAGGGTTTATGTCTGAAGAAATTCTTGTCAATCTCCATATGCACACCTACTATTCGGATGGGTTTGGCAGCCATGCCGAAATTGCCCAGGCCGCATTAAAAGCCGGGGTGGATGTTGTGATCGTCACCGACCACAATGTCTGGGTGGCTGGACCCGAAGATTATCATACGGATGGAGAAAAACGGGTTCTGCTGCTGATTGGGGAAGAAATCCATGACCAGGGCCGTCCGATTCAAAAAAACCATCTTCTGGTGCTGGGGGCAGAGCGCGAACTCGCAACCTATGCGCAAACCCCGCAGCTGCTGATCGATAATGTCAACAAAGTGGATGGTCTCAGCTTCCTGGCACACCCCTTTGATCCGGCTGCACCGGTCATCGGAGAGACGGACATTACCTGGGTGGACTGGCAGGTCACCGGTTATACCGGTATCGAACTCTGGAACCAGCTTTCCGAATTTAAAACCCTGATCAAGAGCAAACTCCAGGCAGCCTTTTATGTTTTCTTCCCCCATCTGATTAACCTCGGACCACCAATCCAGATGCTCAAGAAATGGGACGAACTCCTTATCGCCGGTAAAAAAGTGGTTGCGGTCGGCGGTTCAGATGCCCACAACCTGCCTTTTCGGGTGGGCTTCTGGAAGGTGAGTGTATTTCCGTATAAATGGCATTTCCAGGGTGTCAATACCCATATTCTCACAAACGAACCGCTGACCGGCGATATCGACAAAGACAAAAAAGCCGTTTATTCTGCCCTGAAACAAGGCCACGCCTTTATTGGTTATGATCTGCCCCACCCCACCCGGGGCTTTCGCTTTAGCGCCCATGGGAAACACAGCACAGCCCAAATGGGTGATGAAGTCGCCCTGGATGGCGGCGTAACCTTCAAAATTCACCTGCCAGTTCGAACAGAATGCTGCTTACTGCGCAATGGCAAACTGATCGGATCCTGGCGCAACCGTGAAAACTGCACCCAGATCGTGACCGAGCCCGGCATATACCGGGTCGAAGTCTATTTGCAATTTGCAGGCCGCCGGCGCGGCTGGATATTCAGCAACCCGATCTACGTGCGCTGATCTCGAGGCTGCTTCAACCTGAAAAATCACTTATCCCGAATGGGGTAAAAATTAAGGCTGCGGTTTGGCGTTGAGATAATTTTGCCGGCTGTCGCGTGCCCTGACCAGCATTTCGCGCAGGGCGGCTGGATCCCCTGCACTTACCAGTTCCGACAATTCGACCAGGTGCGCTTGCAGATCCGCCAGCGACTGGAGCACTTCAGCCTGGTTACTCAATAAAATATCGACCATCATGGTCAGGTCACTGCCCGCCAGCCGGGTGGTATCGCGAAAACCCGACGCCGCCACCTGCCAGAAGCGCTCATCCTGCAGATCATCTCCGGTTAGAACCACACCAACCGAGGACAGGTAAGGCAGATGGCTTGATCTGGCAACCAGACGGTCATGCAGATCCGGCGCCAGGGCAATCGGGCGCGCCCCAATCGCCTCCACCAACAGCAGAGCCAGGCGCTCCGCATATTCACTGGTTCGGTTCAGGCGCGAAAGCACAAAGGTTTTGTCTCGAAAAAGGTCGGCATCCGCATTGGCTGCCCCGCTGACTTCGCGGCCACACATCGGATGCCCGCCTATCGGGTCAAAAAATGGCGGAAGTGTCTCCATTGCAGCGCAAATCCTGGCCTTGGTAGAACCCAAATCCATCACCACCACCTGTCGGTTGGAAGACACCCCACCCAGCGCCTGCAAACAAGTCAAAATAGCCCCCGCTGGCGCAGCCAAAACAATCAAATCACTCTCAACGGACTCGTCCAGCCCAATGATCGCATCGACCAGCCCCATTTCCAGGGCCAGGCTGGCTGCTTCGCGGGATGCTTCGACTCCCTTCAAACGGCGTACCTTACCAGCCAGGGCTAAAGCCAACGATCCGCCCATCAGCCCCAGGCCGACAATGGTCACATCACAACCTGAAAGATCCTGCATAGGGTCCAATCATACCACTTTAAAGCCCGAAATTTGGGGTGTGATAGCAGCGAAGCCGCTTTCACACCCCAAATTTGTGTATGTACCGATCACCCCACCCCAGCCCGCCCCTCAAGGGGCGGGAGCAATGAAGGAATTGCGATTTTTTGCCCACAAATGTGGGCAAAAAATCGCATAAAATTTGGATTGCTCCCCGCCCCGAGGGCGGGGTTGGGGGTGGGCGGGTTAACGACGCAGCCCCATTTATGTCAGTCAGGGTTTCACACCCAAAAATATGGGTATTTTTATGGCAATTTCCAGAGAGACGGATGTATGCTGCTGAAGTTAGCAGCATACATCCGTCCTTTGAGTCAGCCTGATCTCAATGGCTGTGCATCCCAAAAGCGTGTTCATAGACCAGCAGGGTGTAATACTGCCAGTCAAAAGGCAGCACAAACGCTGAAGGCTCAGTCGAGGGGCCAGCAGCCAAAGATCCATTTTTCAAATGCAGTTCCAGAAAAGCCAGCATTTCGGCCCAGGCTTCTGACTGCACAGGATCGCTGCGAACTGCCTCCATATCCTGTACAAAGGCGTGCGGCTGGCCTTCGTAAATACTGATCTGGTGGATGATCCCCGCCTTTTCCAGACCGGCATCAAACGCATTGACCTCTTCCAGCGAAATGGATGTATCCTTCTCGCCAAAAATCCCCAAAACCGGCCCCGGCAGTGCTTTCAACGTCTCGGGCTCAACAATCGGTGAACCATAAAAAATGACAGTGGCAGCCAGCCGGTTGTTGTGCAGGCTGTAGCCCAGCGAAGCCCGCCCGCCAAAGCAAAAGCCGCCAATTCCAACCCGTGAAATATCGACATCAGGCTGCATTTCCAACCAGGCATAAACCGAATCAAGGTCCAGGTTGATTTGTTCGGCAGGTGTGGAAACAACCTGATAAATTGCCCGCGGAATCCAGCTTGTCTTTGAGCCCCGAAACGTGTCAGGAGCCACCACAAGATACCCTTCCTGAGCAAGACCATCTGCCTTGCTGATAATGCTTTCATTCAAGCCAAAAAACTCATGAATCATCATAACCACAGGAAAAGGCCCCGCACCGGTTGGCCGGGCAACATAAGCGCGAACATCAGGCTGTCCATTTACCCCAGGGATCAGCGTGTTGGCCAGCGCATCCAACCGCTGAGGGCCCGCCAGACCATCAACCAGCACAGACCCCACCAATAACAGCACCAGACCAACCAGCAAGCCAACAACCCAAATCAAAACCCGGCCAATTTTTCTTAACATAGCTGCAAAGACCTCTTTTCAAACTTACCCAAACTGGAGTTAATTATTAAGATATTATAGACAAATATCGTCTAATTGAGAAGGGCTGACAGGAGAGATAAAGCAATTTTTGGTATCATCTCAATAAACGGGGGAAGTTGGGTGCTTCCGGATCTAAGGCAGATAAATAGAACACTTGTACGTTCGCCAATTTTCTGTTATCCTATGCCAACACCCGGCCTGAATTCCGGGCCTGTTCTCGGCGTTTCTGATAGCGAACCATTCACCCACCTCACCCTGAACCAGGAGCGTGATCGATGACCTCCTTTAATCTGCAAGCCCCCTTTCAACCCACCGGCGACCAACCCGAAGCCATCCGCAAGCTGGTGGAAGGTGTTCATAACGGTCAAAAACACCAGGTGCTGCTGGGCGCGACCGGCACCGGAAAAACCTTCACCATGGCATCGTTGATCAATCAGCTTAACATGCCTGCCCTGGTGATGGCCCATAACAAAACCCTCGCCGCCCAGTTGTATGCCGAGTTTAAAGACTTCTTTCCCGACAATGCAGTTGAATACTTTGTCTCCTATTATGATTACTACCAGCCCGAGGCTTATGTCCCCCGCCGCGATCTGTATATCGAAAAAGAGACCGACATCAACGAGGAAATCGAACGCCTGAGACTGGCGGCAACCACCTCCCTCATGTCGCGCAAAGATGTCATCATCGTCGCCTCAGTCTCGTGCATCTACGGTCTTGGCAGTCCCGAAGCCTATGGGCGGGTTGTGATCAATCTGCAGTCTGGCAACCTGTACCGCCGGAATGCGCTTTTGCGCCATTTGATCGAATCGCAATACGAACGAAACGATCTCGAACTGCGCCCAGGGACATTCCGCGTGCGCGGCGACACCCTCGAAATTATCCCCGCCTACCAGGACCGCCTGGGATATCGAATCGCCTTCTTTGGAGATGAAGTGGAACGGATCACGGAGTTCGACTCTGTGACTGGCGAACTGCGCCGCCAGCTCGACACCATTGCCATTTACCCAGCAAAACACTTCATTGCCGATGAAGACAAACTGAAGACAGCCGTCAACAATATCGAAATCGAACTGCAAGAGCGGATTGCACACTTCAAGGCCCAGGAAAAGTACCTAGAAGCCCAACGAATTGAGCAGCGCACCCTCTACGACCTGGAAATGCTGCGTGAGGTCGGCACCTGCGCCGGGATTGAAAACTACTCCCGCCAGCTGGATATGCGCGGTCCCGGCACGCCCCCCTGGACGCTGATCGACTACTTGCCCAATGACTACCTGATGATCATCGATGAATCCCACATGACCATCCCACAGGTGCGCGGCATGTTCAACGGTGACAAAGCCCGTAAAAGCACCCTGGTTGAATATGGCTTCCGGCTGCCATCTGCCATGGACAACCGGCCGCTCAAATTTAATGAGTTTGAAGACCATATGGGCTACACCATTTACACATCTGCCACACCTGGGCCATATGAAATGGGCAAAGCCGAACAGATTGTCGAACAAATCATTCGTCCAACCGGCCTGGTGGATCCTGAAATTGATATCCGCCCCGTCGAAGGCCAGGTGGATGATCTGATCAAGGAAATTCGCATCCGGATCGAAAAAGGCCACCGAACCCTGGTGACCACCCTGACCAAGCGCATGTCCGAGAAACTGGCGGACTACCTGATGGAAATTGGGATCAAAGTCCATTACCTCCACTCTGAAGTTGAAACCCTGGAGCGAATCGGGATTCTGCGCGACCTTCGCCTGGGAGTTTTTGATGTCGTCGTCGGCATCAACCTGCTGCGCGAGGGCTTGGATCTGCCCGAAGTATCCCTGGTGGCAATCCTGGACGCTGACAAGGAAGGCTTCCTGCGTTCCGATACAGCCCTCATTCAGACCATCGGCCGCGCCGCCCGCCACGTGGAAGGCAAAGTGATCATGTATGCAGACCGGATGACCGACTCGATGAAACGCGCCATCGACGAAACCAACCGCCGGCGCGCCAAACAGGTTGCCTACAACCTGGATCACGGCATCCAGCCCATATCGATCTTCAAGGCGGTACGTGACCTGACCGACCAGCTTTCGCCGCACGCTGTGGCCGAATCCCGGCCTGATTACAAAACCACCCGTGAGAAAAATACAACCATGCCCAAGTCTGAGCTGCAGCGGGTGATTGCCGAAGTGGAAAAACAAATGAAAGAAGCGGCCAAAAACCTGGAATTCGAAAAAGCAGCCGCCTTGCGCGACCAGATCTTCGAGCTGCGCGCCATCCTGGCCGAAGAAACCAACGCCCCGCCCTGGGAAAAAATCAAATACCTCAGCGGCGAAGAAAGATAATCAATCCCATCCCATAACCCTAATCACGATGACCGGCCTGCAGGCCGGTCATCGTGATATAAACGCCAGTCATGTGACCAGGGGCATGACCTCTGGCACTGCGAAATATGACCAGTCTCCGATAAGATATTAGCAAGTAAAACGTACCTGATCAAACAGCGGGAGGAATTACCCGCCCAATTGAGAAGATACAAAAAATCAACTGGTTGATCACCAGATAAACAATATCTTTGGAGGCTCAAATGAATCACAAAAATCGTATTTTCACTCTGCTCACTCTGTTCATCTTAGCAATGTTTGTCTTCGTCCCCACGGCTTCAGCGTATGACGGCCGCAGCGGCGAGACAGTCACAATCAGCGCAGACGAAACGGTCAATGACGACCTGTATCTGGGCGGTACCACAGTCGTTGTGGACGGAACCATCAACGGGAATCTGATCGTCGCCGGTCAGGATGTGACCGTCAATGGCAAAGTGACTGGCAGCATCTTTGCAGCCGGGCGCAGTGTCACCATCAACGGCGAGGTTGGCAAAAGCGTTATTGCCGCTGGTGCGGTTGTGACTTTTGGTGCCAACGCCAAGGTCATGGACGATGTGGTCAGCGCCGGCGGCGGCATTGAAACCAAGTCTGGCAGCCAAATCAACGGTTCGCTGATCATGGCCGGTGGCCAGGGTTTGATTGCCTCTGAAATTGGCAAAGATCTGGTTGCCAGCGCCGGCAGTCTGCGTATCGAAAACACAGTTGGGCGGGATGCCAAACTGGCTGTAGGCAGCGCCGACAGCGGTTTCACCTCCCAGAGCTACGGTCCCAATATGCCCGCCATGCCCTCTGTCCCCGGTGGCCTGACCTTTGGCCCGGATGCGAAAGTGACTGGCAGCCTGGAATACACCAGCGACAAATCCATCAGCATTGACAGCAGTGTCTCATCCGATGTCAAGTACATCCTGCCCCCCCAGGATAAGCAGATTGCCGCCGAAGTTGCTCAGCAGAACACCACCTCAAACGCCGTGTTCGACGCCATCCGCCGCCTGGTTGCCCTCCTGCTGATGGGCGGCCTCCTCGCCTGGCTCGCTCCCCGCTGGATCACCAGCCCGGCTGAAGTCCTCAAGTTCCGCCCGCTGCCCAGCTTTGGTCTCGGTATCGTCGGCCTCGCCGCTTCTGTCCCGGTCGCCCTGACCGCCCTGGGTGCAGTCATCCTCGCCGCCGTCATCTTCGGTCTGCTGAGCCTGGGTGCCCTGTCTGGTCTGATCGTGATGGCTGGTCTGCCCACCATCGCTCTGGCGCTCGTCGCTTTCGGTGCAGTCTTCAGCTATCTCTGCCAGGCCATCGTCGGTTACCTGCTCGGCCAGTGGGTGATCAGCCGCACCCGCAGCGAATGGAACAGCAGCCTGTATGTCCCCGTTCTGGTTGGTCTGCTCATCCTTGGTCTGCTCTTCGCAATCCCCGTGGCTGGCGGCATCCTCGAGTTCATCACCGCCTTCACAGCCCTGGGTGCGATCATCCTGCTGGTCACCCAGCGCAAATCGCCCTCTGCCGCCCCGGCAGCTCCGGTTGAAACAGCCCCAGTCATCGCTGGATAAGCAGTAAAATATAAAAAGGCGGCCACCTAAAAAGGTGGCCGCCTTTTATATTCTCTCATAAACCGAAACGCTCTCGAGGGCGGGGGTGTTTTTTTATGTAGTTTTGGCCGGTGTACACCGGCCAAAACTACGAAAAAAAAATCTCCCCTCCCGTGGGAGGGGCTGGGGGTGGGCAAAAATGATTCACCAACAGCATCCTGGAGGTTTTGGGGGTGTGAAAGCGGCAAGCTGCTTTCACACCCCCAAACATGGGTACACAGAGCAATCCGAATATGGTTTAATGTACATGATGCAAAAATCTCGTTTTGAACTTCTCAATCTGACCGCCTACGTTACGCTGGCGGCAGTTACAGCCATCGCTTTATGGGATATCAACCGCATTTTGGTGCGCTGGTTGGCGATGGGCCTGTTACTCACCTTCGGCATACTGCAGAGCCGCCTGCCAGAGCAAGATGGCTCACGGCACAGCCGGCGCCTGGGTAACCTGATTATCTTGCTGCAGACAGGCGTGATTGTCGGGCTGATCCAGGTCAGCGGGGTTGGGCCAATCTTTATCACCCTGTTGTTCATTCTCAGCGTCAACGCAATGCTTTACAACGCATTAAAAGCCGGAATGGTCTGGCTGGCTGTTTTTTCGCTCTTGAGCGGTTGGATCTTTTTCGACCTGGACCAGGGCGGGATCAGCGCCAGCCTGCGGTATATGCTGATCTATGCTGGCGGCTTCTTATTTTTCGGGATCACCACCCAGGCCCTGGCCCAGGCCCGCCAGGCTCAGCAGCAAAACAATCTGCTGCTCAAAGAACTGCAGGCTAAAAACCAACAGCTCGAAGAATATGCGCGACAGGTGGAAACCCTGGCGGTTGTGGAAGAACGCAACCGTCTGGCACGCGAAATGCACGATACCGTTGGTCACCGTCTGACGGCTGCCGCAGTTCAACTGGAGGCAGCTCAACGCCTGGTGCCGACTGACCCAGAAAGGGCCAGCAGCCTGATCGGCTCAGGCCGCCAGCAGGTGCGGGATGCACTCCAGGATGTGCGCCAGACAGTTGGCCGCCTGCGCGAACCGGTAGAAATTGAACTTTCCCTGCCGCAAGCCCTGCGCCGCCTGACTGCCGGTTTCCAGGAAGCCACCGGGCTGCAGATCCATCTCGAAATTGAACCCGAGGACAAGAGTTACTCAGCCGCCCAGCGCCTGGCGCTCTATCGCTGCGCGCAGGAAGGCCTGACCAACATCCAGCGCCATGCAGAGGCCAGCCAGGCCTGGATCAAGTTCAATCACAGCCAACACCGGGCAGTTCTTCAGATCAGCGATAATGGCAAAGGCGTCCCGGATGCCGGTGAAACAAGCCTTACCCCAGGCTACGGACTGCGCGGCTTACAGGAACGAGCCTCACAATTGGGCGGTTCGGCCAGCTTAACCAACCGACCCGAGGGCGGCGCAGTCTTGAGTTTTCAAATCCCTGTAAAGGAAAATTGAACCATGAAATCTATTCGTCTTATGCTCGTGGATGACCAGCGCCTGATGCGTGAAGGTTTGCGCACCATATTGGAACTGGAAACTGATCTGCAGGTCGTGGCGGAAGCAGAGGATGGACAGGCCGCCCTGGACGCATACCCCGCCGCCCAACCGGATGTCGTGCTAATGGATATTCGAATGCCGCGTCTGGATGGCGTTGAGGCCACCCGCCGGCTGTGCCAGCAGTGGCCCCAGGCCAGAATAATCATCCTGACCACCTTTGACGAAGATGCACTGGTTTTTGACGGTCTGCGCGCCGGCGCCCTGGGTTACCTGCTCAAAGACGTTTCGGGGCATGAATTGGCTGAAGCCATTCGCAAAGTTGCCGCTGGCGGGGCATTAATCGAACCTTCGATCGCCCGCAAAGTCCTGGCCGAATTTACCCGGATGACCGCGCCAGCCAGACCCAGCCAGGAACAGCCCTCCGGGCAGCTTACCGAGACTCTCTCTGAACGCGAGCTGGAGATCCTGAAACTGGTTGGGCAGGGCGCCAACAACCGCCAGATAGCCAATCAGCTTTTTCTGGCGGAGGGCACAGTCAAAAATTATATTTCAACCATTTTTGACAAACTGCACGTCACAGACCGGACCCAGGCTGCCCTGCGAGCCAGGGAATTGGGCTTGTTGTGATGGTCTCAATCAAATGATCAAAAACAACATTACCCGCCTGCTGGAAGCCCAAAAAATACCGTATACAGCTTTCGAATTATCGGCCGAAAAACACGGCGCGCTTGAAACTGCCCGTCTGCTCAATTTACCCCCAGAGCAGGTCTTTAAAAGTATCGTCGTCACCCGCGAGACCAAAGGCAAGCTCATCCTGGCAATCGTCCCCGGGACAGGCGAGGTCGATCTCAAAGCCCTGGCGCAGGTTTTCGGGGAGAAAAAACTGCTCTTACCCACCGAGCGCGAAGCCGAACGGCTGACCAATTTGCAAGCCGGTGGCATTTCGCCCCTGGCATTAATCAATAAAGGTTTTCAATTTGCGCTCGATTCTTCCGTCGAGAAAATCTCCGAAATCAACATCTCGGGCGGGCAGCGCGGTTTAAACATCTGCCTGCCGGTCGATGCGTTGATCGGGCTGATCAAACCCAGGGTGGCAAAAATTTGCAGCTCCACTTCATAACGCCGGAATTCAAAAATCAGGTGATAAGCTTGCCTGTTATCGACGCCAGCCTTATAATTCCCCCCAAGGAAACAGAATGGGCCAGATACCCTCACTTTTAAATCGACTGGAAGCGCGTTTACAAAAGTTCATCGAAGGCGGCCTGGGGCGGGTATTCCCTGCTTACGATCTGCGCCAGACTCTCCTGCGCCATCTAATCCAGGCCATGCAAACCGAAATCCGGCTGGAAAGTCCCGCCGCAGCCAATCTGCCCGCCGTACCGGCTGAAGAAAACCTGGTGGCACCGGACCAATTTACAATTTTTGCGCCCGCCGATCAGATTGCCGGAATAAAAAACCAGCAGGACTTGCTCAAAGAGCTTGCCCGCGAGCTGCAGCAAGCGGCTCAAATGGAACACGTGCGTTTTCTCAACCCGCCAACTGTCAGGCTGATCCCAACACCCGACCAGGGCGCCGGGCGAATTGAAGTTGTCGCCCAATTCAGCCTGCTGGACATCAGCCAGACCTCCACCCTTCACCAGGAACCTTCGGTGCAGCGGGCAGCTTCACACCCCGCGGCTCTGCCAGCGCTGCCCTCTGCTTTTTTGATCGTGGATGGTGTGCGCACGTTCCGAGTGGAGGAAGCTCTGGTCAATATTGGGCGACAGGAAGATAATCACCTGCTGATCAATGACCCGCGTGTCTCGCGTCATCATGCTCAACTTCGCTTTACCCTGAATCGCTTTGTCTTGTTTGATCTGGGCTCAACCGGCGGCACCCAGGTAAACGGCGAACAGATCACCCAACGGATTCTGGTTTCAGGCGATGTCATTACCTTAGGCGGGATTCCGATTATCTTTGGAAGTGACCCGAATACGCCCGCCAGCAATACACAAACCACGCAAACCCCAAAAGGCTGAGCCATATGGATTGGATAGCAATGATTCTCCTGTTGGTGCGCTCTGGCATTACCATCGCACTGTACACATTTCTGATTTGGGCATTTTGGCTCATGTGGCAGGAATTGCGCGCTCATTCCAATGTGCTGAATGCGCGCCAGATCCCTGCGATCAAACTTCAAATCGCCCTGCCCAACGGTATGCAAACCCTGATATTTCAAGAACCTGAAATTTGCATCGGGCGTGATGTTTCCTGCGAGTGCATTCTGCCGGACGCCACTATTTCTGCCCAACACGCCCGCCTAAGTTTCCATCACCAACAATGGTGGCTGGAAGACCTCAACTCCACCAACGGCACGTTTATTCAAGAGGATTCAATTACCACCCCGGTGGTATTGACTTCAGGCGACCAGGTTCGTTGTGGGCGGGTGGAAATTGGTGTCCAAATTCTCCGCAGCCAATCCAGCGAAGATTAGTCATGGCTTCGATTCGCCGCTACACATTTCTCAGCATCCTGTTAACCATCCTGGCCTTATGGCCTGGGGGCAGCAGCATGCCGCCCGGCAACGAAACAGAACGGGTTCGCTTTTATACTCGCCAGATCGAATTTGATTATCTCCAGTGGACTCTGGATGCAATCTGGCAAAAACTGGGGCAAAGCGCGCTGAATACAGCCCAGTATATCCCCACCCCATCCCGGTCACAGGTGGTACTTGATTACCTGGACCTCCTCAGGCAGATCCAACGTCTGGAAGCAGAAATTGCCCAGATATTCTCCGACCCCGCCGTACAGGACCCCCAGTCAACCTCGCAAACCCAGCGCCAGCAGTTATCAGAGCTGGTCATGCAACGCGATCAGATCCAACTGGTTGCGGAGAGCATCCTGGAAGCCCAGATCAGCCAGGTCGCCAGCGAACACGGTCTGTCAATGGGCGGGCAAACCATCCCACCGGTCCTCTTTCACATTACCGCCCCGCCTGATGCCCTGATCATTTCGCCGCGCTCCAGCATCCAGCAGGATCTGGACGTGTCCATCACCCCTGATCTGACAACCGCCGAGCATGTTGAGCTTGAAACCAAAGTCGAGAAAACGCTCAATGTCTCGGCCTTGGTGGTTGGAATAGGCGGTGTCGGTCTATATCCAACCATGGTTATGCAAACAACCAGCATCAACTGGCTGGCCGAAGTTGTGGCTCACGAATGGATCCACAATATGCTCACCGTCCATCCCCTCGGCGCATCCTATTTGCTCTCGCCCGAACTGCGGATCATGAACGAAACAACCGCCTCGCTCGCAGGCAAAGAGATTGGGGCAGCCGTGATCGAACAGTTTTATCCGGATTTTGTCCCGCCGCCAGCGCCGCCAGTGCAGCAAAATTCACCGGAGCAGCCCCAAAACACACCCGAGCCGCCCCAGTTCGAATTTAACCGCGAAATGCACACCACGCGCATTGAGGTGGATCGCTTACTGGCGCTCGGTGATATTACTGGCGCTGAACAATATATGGAAGCACGCAGGCGCTTTTTTTGGGAAAATGGTTACCAGATTCGCAGAATCAACCAGGCTTTTTTCGCTTTTTATGGCGCATATGCTGACCAGGAAGCTGGCGCTGCCGGCAAAGACCCCGTTGGCGCTGCTGTTCGCCAATTACGTTCTCAGAGTCCAGATTTGGCAACGTTCATTGACCACATCAAATGGATGTGGTCTTTTGAACAACTTCAAAACGCTTTAGATGTTAAATAATCAACTCAGCGCGGCTCTACAGTAAATTTAACTGCAGTTCGCACTTTGTCTTCAATCTGTACATCAACAAATTCAGGGATGCACACGATGTTGATCCCATCGGCCTCTAAATATCCTCTTGCCAAAACCAGCGCTTTAACGGCCTGATTAATTGCGCTCGCGCCAATCGCCTGAACGTCTGCCCGCTTATGCTCTCGGACAACACCGGCAATTGCCCCTGCTACGGCTGCAGTTCGCGAGGTACCGGATACCTTAATAACATCCACCATGATGTATGCCTCCTTCGGCTATTCAGTCAGGGTTAATTGTGGTGTCTTCAGCGCCGTACCTGCAGAGCTCTTCGAACACCCTAATTACATTGATTGTACAGTATATTTTGGCACTAATCAAATTATTTATGTACTTTTTATCTTGCGGCGCTATTTTAGCCTCTAAACGAGGAAAACTACATTTATCCCACTTGATAGCATTCAATCTCTGTGGCACAATACAGGTATGGGACGCTGGATTCGATTTTTCATCATGATTGGCATTGGCGCCGCAATCGGGCTTGTCTACGGTTGGTTTATTAACCCTGTGGAATATGTGAATACTGCCCCAAATTCACTGCGCAAAGATTACAAGGCCGACTATATTCTCATGGTTGCCGAAGCATACAAGGTGGAGCAGAACCTGGATATCGCCATTCGCCGATTGGCGCTGTTGGGCGAGGAAGCCCCCATCGATATGGTCTCGCAAGCGATGGCAACTGCGGTCGAGTACCAATATGACCCAACCGATCTTGTGCTGATGCAGACCCTGGCCGATGGCTTGAGGACCTGGTATCCTGGCTCACCGGAGGTTCCTTGATGCGAAACCGTGACGCAGACGATCGCGGCTCCTGGTATCTCCTCACCGGCCTGGTGATTGGCGTCATCCTTGGCATTGTCTATGCCTGGGTATTATGGCCGATTGAATACATCAATACGGCTCCGGCCTCTTTGCGCCCAGATTTCAAAGCCCAATACCGGGCTCTGGCTGCCTCAGCCTACCTTGCGAGCGGGAATCTGGAACGGGCCAAAACCCGGTTGGAAGTCTTAAAGGATGGCGACATGACCCTGCAGGTTAGCGGGCAGGCCGCCGCCTGGATGGATGGAACTCACCCCGAATCTGAGGTACGCGGGCTCAACCTCCTGGCTGCCGCTTTGCAGCAAGGCCCGCTGCCCACACTGCTCCAGGCAATCCAGACCACCCCCTCCCCCACCAGCACACAGACGGGTCTCTCATCCACCCCGGTTATTATCCTGACCAGTTCGATTGATTTCACCGCGACCCCAACGCCAACCGCAACCAGAGAAACCCCCACGGTCCAGCCAAAAATCAGCCTGACACCGGCCCCCACCATCACGCCCCTGCCAACCCGAACCCCCACCCCCACCCCGGGTGGAGCATTTGTCCTCCAAAAGCAAGAGTTCATCTGCAACCCCAATCTGACCCTGCCCTATTTGCAGATCGAGGTAATGGATGCCGGGGGAGCCCCTGTTCCGGGGGTGGAGATCATCGTCCTGTGGGACGGCGGCGAAGACCATTTTTTCACCGGCCTTAAACCCGACCTGGGCCTGGGGTATGCCGATTTTGTGATGAGCCAGGGTGTAACCTACAATCTGCGCCTGGCAGAGGGCGGCACACCGGTCAGCGGAATTACAGCCACAGAATGTGAAGCGCCAGGCGCCGGCCGGATTTGGGGCTCCTGGTACCTGAGCTTTAGCCAGCCTTAATCAGCCCTGGGTGGATCGGCCCAAACCACACCCCAAGACACAACCTGAGAGGAGTGACTCAAATGGCAGTTTACCTGTTGGACAAAAGCCTAAAAATTGAAATCTTCTTCGATGAACAGGATTCTGATTACCAGGACAATGTGTGCATATCCATCGGCGAAGAATGTCCGGATGAAGAAAAACTATTTTGTTCGGATCAAACCAATATCTACATTTCACCTGAAGAGGCTTGCTCCCTGGCAAAAGCCCTGATCGCGGCGGCCCGCTGCAGCCAGGACGCCAGCGGATAAAACCGCCCCGCCCGCCCGGGCAGGGCGCATCTGCTAGTAAGCTCAGTGCGGGTTAGTTCAAAAAGGGTTATTGCAATCTCTTTTTCCGAACTGACGTTAAGTACGTCTTAAGCGCCAATCCAGGGCGCTGTAGCGTTTGGCCACATTGTTGTTTCGCACAGCAATTCCAATGGCGCGCTGCGAGCCAACAATCACGCACAATTTGCGCGCCCGGGTGATACCGGTATATATCAGGTTGCGCTGCAGCATCATATAATGGGCTGTCACAAGAGGCATCACAACCACCGGAAATTCCGACCCCTGTGACTTGTGTACCGATACCGCATAAGCCAGCACCAGTTGATCCACTTCGGACCAATCATAAGGTACAATTTTGCCCTCAAAATTGACCTGCAGGGTATGGTCAACCAGATCGAGCCCGGCTACCCGGCCGATATCGCCATTAAAAACGTCCTTATCATAATTGTTCTGAGTCTGCATCACCTTATCGCCCATTCGGTAGGTTATGCCCAAAAGGGCCTTTTCGGGTTTGCGGCTGTCTGGCGGGTTTAGCACCGCCTGCAGCCGCTCATTGAGCGCATGCACCCCTGCCAGGCCGCGGTACATCGGGGCAAGCACCTGAATATCATCTACAGGGTTGTACCCAAACTTATCAGGAATCCGGCGGCTGACCACTTCCTGCACCCAATGGGCTGCATCTTCTGGCTCTTCAGCCGGGAAAAGAAAAAAGTCCTCACTCTCGCGGCTAAAGACAGGCATTTGGCCCTGGTTAATCTTATGAGCGTTTGTAATGATTTGCGACCCAGCCGCCTGGCGAAAAATGGCGCTCAGGCGTGTGACCGGCGCCAGGTCACTGGCGATGATATCGCGCAGCACGTCGCCAGCCCCGACCGAAGGAAGCTGGTCAATATCCCCCACCAGCAGCAAGTGTGTTCCTGGCTGAAGCGCTTTGAGCATGGTATTCAGTAAAAGCAGGTCCAGCATGGAAGCTTCGTCAACCACCAACAAATCCAGCGGCAGGGGGTTGTCTGGATTGAACTTAAAACCCTCTCGCGGCGAAAATCCCAGCAAGCGGTGCAGCGTGCTGGCAGGTTTTCCGGTGGCCTCAGACAGGCGCTTGGCAGCCCGTCCGGTGGGTGAAGCCAGAGCAAAGCGTTTTTTTGCGCTTTCCACAATTGTAATCAAAGCCTTCAAAGCGGTTGTTTTTCCAGTTCCTGGCCCACCCGTCAGGATGCTGACCGGGTGTGTCAAGGCTGTCCTGATCGCAGCCTGCTGCTCAGGTGATAAATTGGCGTCCACTCTGCTAAACATAGGCGGCAGGTCGCTCAGGCGGCCCGGCAGCGCAAAATTCAGAGCGCGCAAGCGCTCTGCGGCCCCTTTTTCGCCATAAAAGAACGGCGCCAGGTAAACTGCGGGCAGCTGGTAGGCAGCGCCAGCTTCTTTCATCGTTCCAGGCTCAGCCGGTTCAACCTTTTCCTGGGCGACATTTTCAACCACCACCCGGCCATCCTGCTGCAAACGCTGCAGCGCAGCCGGCAGCTTTTCAGCACTCATTTCCAACAGGTCTGCGGTCTCTTTGAGCAGCTCTGGCTCTGGACTGAACACATGCCCATCATCCGATTTTTGGTTCAGAACATAGACCATGGCCGCTTCAAGCCGCGACGGGTGATCCAGCGCCAGTCCAAGGGCCTGCGCAATTTTATCGGCTGTCTTAAACCCAACACCATAGATATCTCGAGCCAGGCGGTATGGGTCATCCTTAACCACAACCAGAGCCTCCTCGGCATACTGCTTATAGATCTTGACAGCCAGGTTGGTACTGACCCCATGGCTGTGCAAAAAGAGCATAATTTCCTTGACCTGCTTTTGCTCGTTCCAGGCTGCCGCAATCAGGCGGGTCCGTTTTGGGCCAATATCAGCCACCTCGCGCAGCAGTTCTGGCTGGCGTTCAATCACATCCAGCGTGCTGGCGCCAAATTGTTCAACAATCCGCTCAGCCAGGCGCGGGCCAATCCCCTTCACCAGCCCGGAACCGAGATACTTTTTTACGCCTGCCACCGTAGCCGGCATGGACTGTTCGCACTTTTCGACGTTGAACTGCATCCCATGTTTGGGATGCGTGGTCCACTGACCGCTCAGACGCAGCTGCTCTCCCGGTGACACCTCTGGCAGATTGCCAACCAGGGTAACAAACCCTTCCCGATCTGCACCAAACATCCGGCGCTGGTCGGGCCGCAGGCGCACCACACTATAGCCGTTCTCAGGGTTATAAAAAGTTATCCGCTCAACAGAACCAGTAAGCTGATCCATGACTATGGCATGGGGTTATTATTCGCCCAATCTGGCCCAATAATCACTTCCACATCCACGTCGCTGACCGGATTATATTGATAAATGATCTGGTTGGGCGAAATTCGCATTAATTCAACCAGGAATTTCAAGGTGTATGGGTTGCCGGTATAATCTACCACCCGGGTCGTGGGTGGAAATTGGGTGGCATTTCCAGAGCTGACAACATTCACTTCAAGGGTCGTCAAATACTCCTGGGTTTTCGCCGCCAAACCTTCCACCCCGGCGGCGTTACTCACCACCACTTTGGCTCCTTCGGCTTTCACCAACTCAGCTGGGCTGTAACCGGCGGCAGAGGTTGGTAAAAATGCCTGGCTGCCGCCAAACACCTCATCCCGCAGCTCACGAATTTTGTCTGTAATCGGCTTCAAAATATCCTGGGTGCCGTCGGGCGATTTTGCCAGCAGCACATCATCGGGGGGTGAAATTACTCCCCGCCGAATGCTCTCTTCCGGGATCGACGTGACCAACCAGCCAAGCTGCATCGCCTGGTTAAATGTTAGATTGGTATGAATGCCACTGGCGAGGTCATTATAAATCTGCGAAGAATTGGCCACCAGGCCCGGAAACCGGATCGGATCCAAAACCTGCTTACGAATCGCCATGATAACCTGCTGCTGACGCAGCGCCCGGTCAAAATCGCCCCCTTCTGTTTTTCGAGCCCGGGCATACGCCAGAGCTACCGGCCCGGCAACCACCTGCTTGCCAGGCTGAAGGGTGACCGTGTTGCCCTTACCAATCGGGTCAACCGTGATTTCTTCCGCAACATCCAGCTCGATCCCACCGATTTGGTCGACAAACTTCTCAAAAGCCACAAAGTCAATCTGGGCATAATAGTTAATCGGCACTCCTAAAAGGCCTTCAACCGTCTTCATCGCCAATCCCGGCCCGCCATCTGGAAGCTGGGCCGATTCGCCCAGGAAGTAAGCCATATTGATTTTATAATAATCAAAACCAGGAATATTCACCCACAAATCGCGGGGGATATTCAAAATGCCAATGGTCTTCGCCAGCGGGTCGATTTTAAACAAAATCATCGAATCGGTTTTAGGGGGCCCTTCACGATCGGTCGTATTGGATGATCCGGCATCAATCCCCATCACCAGAATGGTCACCGGGCTGGCGCCATCCCAGGGGTCAGGAATAGGCCCAGAAGGGCCTGCTTCTGGTACATAGGCGCCATCGTCAATCGCCGGGGTCGAACCCGGTTCGGGGACTGGCGTGTTTTCTACCAGTGCCAGCCCCTGGAGTTGAGTTACATTGTAGGTGACAAAAAATTGCTGTGCCTGTTGGTAAGCAACCACAGCAATCAAGCCAGCCAAAACCATAAAGACCAGCAGTATTCCCCCAAAACGCAACAACTTTCCACTCATTTCGGAATGCCCACTTTCTACTCAGGTTTAGGGATTGGGAAGTTTATCAACCCAATCCTCACCCAAAATAATAACGATGTCAATCTGACTGTTAATGTCATTACTATAATAAATCTGGCTCGATTCCAGCCCCATTACCTCCATCAACCGCTGCCGGGTATAGGGGTTGCCGGTGTAATCAATCACCGTGGTCTGGGTGGCAATCTCCTGAGCATTGCCCGTATCCACCACATTAATCCCGTTTGAAACCAGGAAGTCGGTTGTGCTGGCAGCCAGGCCAACTGTATTGGTGGCGTTTAAAACACTCACAGTCGCATTTTCTTCGGCAGCCGCCTGCTCCGCATTCACTTCCTGCTGTGTGGCCTGCGGCGCAATCGGACCAGAAGAGGTGAAGATCTCATCCCGCAGGATGCGAATGGCATCGGTATCGGGCAGCAAGATATCCAGGCCCTCGTTTGAGTACCCAAATGTTACCTGGTTGGGACCAATCGCACCTTTTTTAATGCTTTCAATCGGGATTTGAGCCCCCAGCCAGGCCAGCTTGATCAACTCTTCCAGGGTCAGATTGGTATGAACACCTGCCGAGAGTTCCTGGTAAATTTGAGGCGCCTGCTGGATGGTCTGAGGCAGCAGACCGTAATCCATAATCCGGTTTCGGATGGCAATAATCACCTGCTGCTGGCGCTGCGACCGGTCAAAGTCGCTGCCGATCGTATCTCGATTTCGGGCATAGGCCAGGGCAACCGCTCCATTAAGCTGCTGTTTGCCCGCCGGGAGAACGACCGTATTACCGGGGCCAATCGGGTCAACACTGATCTCCTCAGGGACTTCCAGCTCAACCCCGCCGATCAGATCAATGAATTTCTCAAAGGCTGCAAAGTCAATCTGGGCGTAATACGCCACATCGATCCCCAGCAAATTTTCCACAGTTTGCATTGCCAGTCCAGGGCCGCCGCCTTCGAGCTGATAGAGCTCGCCCAGGTAGTAAGCTGTATTAATCTTGCCGTAATCAAAACCAGGGACATTGACCCACAAATCACGCGGAATGGAAAGGATTCCAGCTGAGCGCGAAGCCGGATCGATGGTAAACAAAATCATGGTATCGGTGCGGGCCGGGCCGCCCTCTTCCCAATCCCGATAATCCAAACCCATAAACAGGATGTTGACCCGTTCATTCCCATTCCACGGGTCAGGAGTTGGCCCGGCTGAAGACTGGAGCGGCGTCGTGCCGTCCATTCCAGGCGCCTGGGTTTGGGCAGGCTGAAAAAATGGCAGGCTTGCCAGCGGGCCGCCTGTACTTAAAACATACTCTCTAACCACCATAAAGGTCAGAACAGCCGTCAGCAAAGCCGCCAGCAAAAAGGCGATTAATAAAAACCACATCAAAGGGGTCAGCTTGACCCCCGTTTGGCGCCGCGGCTGCGGCCGGTTCATGTTGGGTTGATAATTGGTTTGCATATTCTCTACTACTTGCCAGACAAGATTATAACATGGTCACCCAGAATGAGCAGCGCTGGGGTAAAATTACGCAGTCTTTTCAGGGGCAGGTGTTCAGGGCTGTGTCGATCTCAACTCCGAGCCAGGCCCTGGCCAAACACGCTAAACCCGAACAATTGGTGTGCAGGATGCGTGCCATCCTGACCTTACTATTGAACGCTTGAGCGTTGAAAAAAGTTCCTCCATAAAGTCGATTATGTCGCTGATTACTGCCAACAATCTTTCAAAATCCTTTGGAGCCGCAGATATATTCTCGGATGTTTCGCTTACCATCTCGGCGCGCGGCCGGGTGGCAATTGTTGGCCCAAATGGAATTGGGAAAACCACCTTGCTGCGCGTTTTGGCGGGCGACGAGCCAGCCAGCAGCGGACAGGTCCAACGGGCCAGAGGACTGCGCCTGGGTTACCTGGCACAAGAAGCCCGGTTTATTGACGCCTCCAATACGCTTTGGGATGAATGCCTGGCGGCATTTGATGACGTGCGCGACATGGAAGCCGAAATGCTGCGCCTCGAAGAATTAATGAGCGATCCAAACGAGGCTGAGGAGGCCATGGAACGCTACGGCAAGATCCAGGCTCGTTTTGATCATCGGGATGGATACACCTACCAAAACCGGATCGAACAGGTGCTGACAGGTTTGGGCTTTGAAGAAACCGAGTTCCAGGACCCTCTGGCACACCTTTCCGGCGGACAGCGCACCCGGGCTCTGCTTGCCCGGCTGCTGCTTTCGGAGCCTGACCTGCTGATCCTGGATGAACCGACCAATCACCTCGATATACAGGCCGTGGAATGGCTGGAAGGCTACCTCAGCCAGTGGGATGGATCGGTCTTGATCGTTTCTCACGACCGCTACTTCCTCGATCGGGTCGCCAATCTGATCTTCGAAATGAGCCCGGGACGCTGTGAAACCTACAAGGGCAACTATTCAGCTTACCTTCAGCAGCGCCAGGAACGCTGGCAGCGGCGGGTGGAAGTCTTCGAGAAAGAAAAAGAGCGCCTTGAAAAAGAAGTCGAGTATATCCGGCGCAACATTGCCGGTCAAAACACACTGCAGGCCAAAGGCCGGCTGAAACGTCTGACGCGCTACTTGCAGGCCATCGATCAGGTCGGGCTCGAAGCGGCCATGAGCAAAAACTGGGCCGAATTGAGCGAAGACGTGGTCGCCTCGACCAGCCCCATGGGGGTCGAAGAAGCTCAGCGCCGGGTGCGCGGCCTGAGCACCCCCAACAACCAGCCGCCCAACCTGCACCTGCGGTTGAAGGTGGACCAGCGCAGCGGCGATATCGTCATGCGCGCTGCTGATCTGGTCGTGGGCTACCCGGGCCGGGTCTTGTTCGAAGTCGCCGAAATTGAACTCCGCCGGCTGGAGTGTGTCGCCCTGATCGGCCCTAACGGCGCCGGGAAAACTACCTTCCTGAAAACAATCCTGGAGCAAATCCCGCCGCTGGCGGGCACAGTCAGCCTGGGCGCAAGCCTGAGCGTTGGTTATTTTGCCCAGGCCCATGAAGGGCTGCGTCCCGAGCGCAGCCTGATCCAGGAAATCGAATCCGTCGCTCCGAATATGTTGATTTATGAAATCCGCGATTATCTGGCCAAGTTTCTTTTCTCTGGCGATGATGTCTACAAGCGGGTGGGCGTGCTTTCGGGTGGCGAGCGCGGCCGGCTGGCCCTGGCCAAATTGGCCCTCAGCAGCGCCAACCTGCTTTTGCTGGATGAGCCTTCCAACCACCTCGATATCCTTTCTCAGGAAATCTTGCAGGATGTTCTGGCCAGCTACCAGGGAACCATTCTCCTGGTCTCGCATGATCGTTACCTGATCGACGCACTGGCAACCCAGATTTGGGAAATTGACGAAAACGGGGATGTGCTCCACATCTTCAAAGGCAGCTACAGCGAATACCGCCTGCTGCGTGAAGCCGAGCGCGAAGCCGTCAAAGTCAAAGAAACCCAGGCCCGCGCCGACCAGCCCCGCCCCGTGGCAGCCAAAACCCAATCCAGCGGCGCACCTGCCCCCCGCCGCAGCAACAATGAAGAACGCCGCCGCCAGAAACGCATTCAGGACCTCGAAGCAAAAATCGAGAAAAAGGAGGCTGAGTTGGCCGATGTCGAACAACAACTTGCCTCCCCGCCAGCCGACTCAGCCAGCGTTCAAAAATTGGGCAGCGACTATGTCCGCCTGCAGCAGGAAATCGAAGCTCTGATGCACGAGTGGGAAACACTCCATTTAGAGGAATAGAGATTGGGTCTGGCCCAATCCTCTATCCCTCACAAATGAACGGCCGCAGAAATTGGGCTGTATAACTCTCATCGTGACCGCAGACCTCTTCCGGGGTGCCTTCGGCCAGCAGCCGCCCGCCGGCATCGCCGCCGTCTGGTCCCAGGTCAATGATATGATCTGCCACTTTGATAATGTCCAGGTTGTGTTCGATAATCAACACGCTGTTGCCAGCATCCACCAGGCGCTGGAGTACCTCGATCAGCTTATGCACATCGGCAGCGTGCAAACCAACCGAAGGCTCGTCCAGCACATACAGCGTCTTTCCGGTTGAACGGCGCGAGAGCTCTTTGGCCAGCTTGACCCGCTGCGCCTCGCCGCCCGAAAGTGTGGTGGCGGGCTGCCCCAGGCGGATATACCCCAGCCCCACTTCTTGCAGGGTCTGCAGACGGTTGAGCATCGGGGAGAATGAGCTAAAAAATTCCAGCCCTTCTTCCACGGTCAGATCAAGCACATCGGCGATGCTTTTGTCTTTAAAATGGACCTGCAGGGTTTCACGGTTAAAGCGCGCCCCATGACAGACATCGCAGGGCACATACACATCCGGCAAAAATTGCATCTCAATCCGCAGCTGGCCCTGCCCCTGGCAGGCTTCACAGCGCCCGCCGTGAACATTGAAAGAGAAACGCCCGGGTTTGTACCCCCGAATCTTACTCTCGGGCAGTTCGGCAAACAGGGTCCGGATCAGATCAAACAGGCCGGTATACGTACCAGGATTCGAGCGCGGCGTGCGCCCGATCGGCGATTGGTCAATATTAATGATCTTGTCGATAAATTCCAGACCCTCGATGCGCTCGTAATGGCCCGGCTGGGTATGGGCGCCGTGAAGCTGGCGCGCCAGAGCCTTATACAGGATCTCGACCATCAGGGTCGATTTACCCGAGCCAGAGACCCCGGTGATACAAACAAATTTACCCAGCGGGAAGCGCACGGTCAGGTTCTTCAGGTTGTTCTCGTCAGCGCCCACAATCACCAGTGCCTTACCATTGCCCGGACGGCGTTCTTTGGGAATCGGTACAAAGCGCCGGCCTGAAAGATAGGCGCCCGTCAGCGACTCAGGGCTCTTAAGAATATCCTGAACCGTGCCTTCGGCCACAATCTGGCCCCCGTGTTCTCCGGCGCCGGGTCCCAGGTCCACAATCCAGTCTGCGGTACGCATGGTTTCTTCGTCGTGCTCCACCACCAGGACGGAGTTGCCCAGATCGCGCAGATGCATTAGAGTCTCCAACAGGCGGTGATTATCGCGTGGGTGCAGCCCGATCGAAGGCTCATCCAGAACATACAACACGCCCATCAACTGTGAGCCAATTTGGGTCGCCAGCCGAATCCGCTGGGCCTCACCGCCCGAAAGGGTTGAAGCCGAGCGCTGCAAAGTCAAATAGTTTAAACCGACATTCACCAAAAAACCCAGGCGAGACTTGATCTCTTTCAAGATCCGCTCTGAAATGATCCGCTGACGCTCGGTCAATGGGGAATCAACCTCACTTAAGCGGTTGGCCCACTCCAGGGTACGCAGCACAGGCCAGGACGTAACCTGGATGATATTGGCATCGTTGATCGTGATCGCCAGAGCTTCGCGGCGCAGGCGCGCCCCGCCGCAGGTTGGGCAGGTGCGTTCGTTCATAAATTCCATGAACTTCTCGCGGATATACTCTGAGGATGTTTCGTTGTAGCGCCGGTGGATGTTGCCAATCACCCCTTCAAACGCCGTTCGAAAGGTGGAGGCGCGTCCTTCCTTGCTCTGGTAGCTTACGCTGACTTCTTTACCATGCGTGCCGTGCAGGATCACATCCAGCTTCTCGGGCGAGATAGCGTTTACCGGCGCATCGAGGTCAATCCTGTATTCGTTGGCTACTGCCTCCAGAGCCTGCCAGTAATAACCGCCCTCTTCGCGCGGACCGCTCCACTCCGAGAGTGCAATCGCCCCTTCGTTAAGTGAGAGCTGCTTATCCGGGATCAGCAGATCCGGGTCAATCTCCAGCTTACCACCCAGGCCCTGGCAGTCGGGGCAGGCGCCGTGTGGGGTGTTAAATGAAAAAGTGCGCGGCTCAATCTCGGGCAGCAAAGAACCATGCTCCGGGCAGGCCAAATGTTCTGAATACTGCAGATCCTGGCCTTTTGTAACCGCCTCACCAGCTTCAGCTGGGGCCATATCCGGCGGATTGAGCCAGTGAATGGTCAGATAACCATCGCCAAATTTCAAAGCGGTTTCGACCGAATCGGTCAGCCGGGTGGCAAAGGCCTTCCACTCTTCTTCGCTTTCATCTCGCCTGATCACCAACCGGTCGACAACCGCTTCAATGGTATGGATTTTATAGCGATCCATTTGAATATCATCATCCAGGGTAAAGACTTCGCCATCCACCCGGGCGCGCGCAAACCCGGCTTTGCGGATCTCTTCGAGTACAGCTTGATGAGTTCCTTTGCGCCCGCGCACGAGGGGTGAAAGCACCAGCAAACGAGCGCCATCTGGCATGAAAAGGAGCGCATCCACAATTTCCTGGGCTGACTGGCGCGCCACCAACCGCCCGCAAACCGGGCAGTGCGGCACACCAGCCCGGGCATAGAGCAGGCGCAGGTAATCGTAAATTTCTGTCACGGTGCCCACTGTGGAACGCGGGTTATGGGAGGTGCTTTTTTGATCAATCGAGACCGCCGGAGAGAGTCCTTCAATATAGTCCACATCCGGCTTATCCATCTGCCCCAGGAACTGGCGCGCATAAGACGAAAGCGACTCGACATAACGCCGCTGGCCCTCAGCAAAGATGGTATCAAAGGCCAGAGATGATTTACCCGAACCGGATAAACCGGTGATCACCACCAGCTTATCGCGCGGAATTTCGACCGTAATATTTTTTAAGTTATGGACGCGTGCGCCCACCACACGTAAGACGTTTGATGACATAATAAAGTAAAGATCCTTATCCAGCTTTGGTTTGCAAACTTTGATTATACCAGCCAGTGGACGATGTTTTCGGCACTACGCACTTGACGTGCGAAGGTATAGCACAATGAGCCAGTCGGCGGACGAATTTTAGAACGAATATTCTGATTATATCACGAGGAAATAAGATATCATTTGACTGTTTGATCAAAACTCCAATCCTAAATATTTAAGGCTTTACTTCATGAAAATAACACCTGTTTTTCCCGAATATATTGAAATTCTGATTGACTTTCTTGCCACAGTCAACGCCCGACCGGAGCAGCACATTGCCTTCCTGGGGGAAACGCAGGAGGAAATCCGTCAGAGTCTGATGTCTTTTGAGCCGCCTGTCGAACAGGCCTTCCGGCTTGCACAGGCCGAGAACGAACAAATTCTGGCGGTTTTTGGGACCGAGTATGATATTGTGCTGGGCAGGACCTGGTTGTTTGGTCCTTTTAGCGCTCGCCCCAACCTGGACGCCGTAACAGATGCGCTGTACACCGAATTAGCAGCGAGCCTGCCAGAGGAAATCCAGATGCAGGAATTATTCTGCGACCTGCGCAACCAGGAATGCCAGCAGTTCGCTGCCCGGCATGGCTTTGAATTATATAAAGACACCGCCATCCTCACGCTGTCGCGGCAGCAATGGAACGGTTATGACAAACATACCCGGACAGACCTGGCCGAAATTCAGCCTTTGAACCCCAAACATTTCCCGGCCTTCGCAGCTCTACACGAATTTTGCTTTCCAAAAACCTATTACAACGCCCAACAGCTAAGCGACCTGTTGGATGAGATTCACCATCTCCTGCTGGCGGTCAAAAATGGTGAAGTGGTGGGCTACATATTTTTTAAAGGCGAGCCAGCAATCAATGAAGGTTACATCGATTTCCTGGGAGTTGCTCCAGCATGGCGGGGTAAAGGGATTGGGCGCAGCCTTTTACAAGCCGCCCTGGATAGTATCTTTGCGCTGCCCGCCATCGCCCGCACCCATCTGACCGTCAACGCCGACAATCAGGCTGCCCGTCAGATGTACGACTCTTTTGGCTTTACCTGTGAGCGGGTGGCGCGTTCTTTTCGCAAATAGAATGCCCAGTGGTCTGCCAAGCATCAATCTATAGTTTGTTTTGGGCGCTTTGCGCCAAAAACAAACTATAGAATCAGCTTTGACACAACACTAGATATCCATCGGGCCTGGCTGCCAGTCTAAGGCTGCCGCCCAACTCTCCGCTCCAACGATGATGATGTCACAAACCGGGTCTTTGACAGCGTAATAGGCGTCCACATCCTGCGGGTGCAGGCGCGCCAGGGCTGTCTTGACCTGGGCGTATGCCTGAGCCGCCACCGGGTGAGCGCGTAGATAGTCGCGGAAAAGCAAAGGATAGCGCTGATTGGGCAATCCGCTGATCCGCACATGAATATGGGCCGGACGCCACGCCACTGGCGGCTGGAAGATCCATTTTTGCCAGCGGCCCGCATCAGTTTCACCAGGCGGCAGGTGGTCTTGAGAGATATGCTGCCTGAGCAGGCAGCCCATCCCCAACAACAACTGTTCCACTTCAGACGCCAGTCCGCTCACCGTAACTTGAATATCAATAATATCTTTGGCCGCCAGATCTGGCACCGAGGTTGAACCAATGTGGTCAATTCGCAAAGCCAGCGGGCCTAACTGCTGACGCAGTTCCCTCCCCAGGTGGCGAAATTCTTCCGGCCACTGCGGCTGATATGGGAAGATGGTGATGGTCTTAAGTCTCTCGGGCATAGGCTGCTCCATTGTCGAAGGATGATCTGAATTTTACTCGTTTTGTTTTGGCATCTATTTCTTGATTGCAGGAACCGTAAAACCGAACTTCCACGCGAGAACGCTTCGATAAACAGGTCATTGGGATTCCCCAGGATGGTGGGCTATTAACCCTGTTTTTTCCAGAGAGCGGGCTTATGCTATAATCCCATTCACAATATTTTCCAGAGGATAAACACCATGGGCTTTTTTGATAAATTACTCAAATTTTTAGCGCCTGCCCCCAATATGCAGGACTATGGCTTCTGGATCAACGTCAAATGCAACCGCTGCGGCGAAGTGTTGCGTGTCCGCATCAACCTGGCGAACGATCTTAGTTCGGATTACTCCGACAACGCCAGCGGGAACACCTATTTCTGCCGCAAGGTCATTGTGGGTGACAAGCTTTGCTTCCAGAAAATCGAAGTGAAATTAAATTTCAATTCAAAACGCAAACTCACCGCCCAGGAAATCAGCGGCGGCGAGTTTGTAGAAGAATAACTTTTTAGGTCTGGGGCTGTTCAAAAAGGAACTTGTTGGACAGCCCGACAATCTTTTACTTCGGCAGTTCGTAAAGTTCAATCATTACACCGTTGGCGCTCTTGGGGTGGATGAAGGCATACCGCTTGCCGCCGACCCCTTCGCGCGGCTGCTCATTGATAAGCTGGACCCCTTTGGATTTCAGGGTCTCCAGCATACCCTCAATATCATCCACCTCCAGGCAGATGTGGTGCATCCCCGGACCGCGCTTCTCGAGGAAGCGCGCCAGACCGGAGTCGCTGGTGGTGGGCTTCACCAGCTCCACCTCGCTGCCCCCCACCGGCAGGAAAGCAATCTCCGCCATCTCCGCCGGCACAGCCGTAGTGTGGGTCAGTTCCAACCCCAGCGCATCGCGCCAGAAGCTGAGCGGGCCATCCAGATCGTCCACCAGGACGGCAATATGATCAATTCGAATTACTTTCGCCATAACACAGCTCCCATCAAATCATTGTCGAAGGCTGATATTCGCCCCACACGCCGCGCAGCGTGCCGCAAATTTCGCCCAGGGTCAGGTTCTGATCCACACAGGTGATAATCAGAGGCAGCAAATTGTCGCTTCCACGCGCTGCTTTGTCCAGTTGCGTGCGCAGTTCTGCCACTTTTGCCGGGTCGCGTTTCTGGCGCAGGGCTGCCAGACGCGCACGGGCTTCAACCTCAATCGCCGGGTCAACCTTCAAGCGCTCTATATCCAGTTTTTCCTGCACCTGGAAGGCGTTCATACCGACCACAATCTCTGCGCCGCTTTCCACAGCGCGCTGGAACTGGTAAGCCGCCTCCTGGATCTCACCCTGAACATACCCTTTTTCAATCGCAGCAAGCGCCCCGCCCATCTCGTCTATCCGGGCGATATATTCATTGGCCCGGGCTTCAATTTCATCGGTCAGATTCTCGATCAGGTAGGATCCAGCCAGCGGGTCAATCGTATCGGCGACGCCAGATTCATGGGCGATAATTTGCTGGGTGCGCAGGGCCACCCGCACGGAACGCTCGGTGGGCAGCCAGAGCGCCTCATCCATACTGTTGGTGTGCAGAGATTGGGTGCCGCCCATCACCGCCGAAAGAGCCTGCAGCGCTACCCGCACCACATTGTTTTCTGGCTGCTGGGCGGTCAGGGTTGATCCGCCGGTCTGGGTGTGGAAACGCAGCATCATCGAAGCTTGTTTTTTGGCTTTAAAGCGGTCGCGCATCAGGCGGGCCCACATGCGCCGGGCGGCCCGGAATTTGGCAATTTCTTCCAGAAAGTTGTTGTGGGCATTGAAGAAAAATGAAAGCTGCCCGGCGAACTCATCTACATCCAGTCCGGCGTCAATCGCAGCCTGAACATAGGCAATCGCATTCGCCAGGGTAAAGGCTACTTCCTGCACGGCCGTTGAACCTGCTTCACGGATGTGATACCCCGAAATACTGATCGTATTCCAATGCGGCACTTCCTGCTGGCAGTAACGAAAGATATCCGTGATCAGGCGCATGGAGGACTGCGGCGGGAAAATATACGTACCCCGGGCGATGTATTCTTTCAAAATATCGTTCTGAATGGTGCCCCGCAGCTGGCGGGCTTCCACTCCCTGGCGCTTTGCAACGGCGATATACATCCCCAGCAGCACAGCCGCCGGAGCATTAATCGTCATCGAGGTAGACACCTTGTCCAGCGGGATCTCTTTGAACAGGACTTCCATATCCTCAACCGAAGAGATTGAAACCCCAACCTTGCCCACCTCTCCCAGGGCGATCGGGTCGTCGGCATCATAGCCGATCTGGGTCGGCAGGTCAAAGGCCACCGAAAGTCCGGTCTGCCCCTGCTGGAGCAGATAGCGATAGCGCCGGTTGGAATCTTCGGCGGTGGAATAGCCGGCATACTGGCGCATCGTCCAGAAGCGGCCGCGGTACATGGTCGGCTGCACACCCCGGGTGTACGGAAATTCACCCGGAAAACCCAACTGCTCGGCGTAGTCAGGATCAGGATCATTTGGGGCGGCAATGGGTGGCACAGGTATGCCTGAGGGGGTTTTGAAATAGGCTTTGCGTTCCGGGAAACGCTTGACCGCCGGCTGGCGGGTCTGCTGTCCCCATCGATTTTGTTCAGATTCAATGCTCATGATTTACCTCGTAAAGGTTCCGTTTATACAAAGCCCAGGACACATACCGGGCTTTGCAACATGCTTCAATTGTAAGCGAAAATTCTGCCTGTTGCGGTGGTTAACACCAGATCTGGCAGATTCGTTTTGCTCGGGCTAACCTGATCGGCTGTGCATATGCAGCTCCGAAGCATACGCACACCCATATCGGAACTTTATGGCGGTTACTTCGTTCGCGTCCCAACAGAGATGATACAATACAAAAACGATGCAAATCCTGACGATTGATATTGGCACAGGCACACAGGATATCTACCTGTACGACTCCCGCCTGGACCTGGAAAATGGCTTCAAACTGGTCGCTCCCTCGCCCACCATGCTGGTCCACCACCAGATAAAAGCCTGCACCCGGCGCGGTGAGCCGCTGCTTTTAACCGGCTCGATCATGGGTGGGGGGCCCAGCCAGTGGGCGGCTGAGGCGCACCGCAAGGCGGGTTTCCCGGTCTACATCACCCCCCAGGCCGCCCTTTCCTTTAACGATGACCTGGAAAAGGTCAGAGCCATGAACTTTAAGCTGATCAGCGAAGAGGAAGCCTCAGCACTCTCCAGACGCTGCACCCGGATCGAGCTGCAAGACTTCAATTTTTCGGCCATTTCCCGGGCCTGCGCTGAATTGGGTATCAGCCTGGATAACCTGGATGCTGTGGCGGTGGCTGTCTTTGACCATGGCAATGCTCCTCCGGATATCTCGGACCGCCAGTTTCGTTTCGATTATCTGAATGAACGCATTCAATCGAGCCGCGGGCCCAATTACTCGCTGAGCAATTTTGCCTTTCCCACCACAGCCGTTCCAGCAAGCATGACCCGGCTGCAGTCGATTGTCCATTCCGCCCGGCGTGACCCACTTTTCCCCCCCGCATTGCCGCTGGTTGTGATGGATACCGCCCCAGCAGCCGTGCTGGGCGCCCTGTTTGACCCGCAGCTTAAAGCCCAGCAAGAGCTGCTGGTTGCCAATATTGGCAATTTTCACACCCTGGCTTTCCGCCTGGGGGCCGGCGGCATCCAGGGTGTCTTTGAACACCATACCGGCCTGTTGGACCAGGCCCGCCTGGAGCATTTGCTGCGCAGCCTGGCAGACGGCAGTCTGCGTCACGCCGATGTGTTTGAGGACCACGGACACGGCGCCCTGGTTTACACATCCCAGCCCTACGATTTAACCCAGGGAGAGTTTGGGGTCAGCGTGACCGGTCCGCGCCGCAGCATGTTGAAGAGTTCCAGCCTGCGGCCCTATTTTCCTGCGCCTTTTGGCGACATGATGATCGCCGGCTGCTTTGGCCTGCTGGCTGCCACAGCCGATGTCTTGCCGGAACTAAGCGAGACGATCCGGCAGTCGCTGGCAGGCGCCGGCGGTTCAGGCACACCACCCTGGGATGCATAAAGCAGTTCCCAGGTTAATCACGTATAGAGGATACAACATGGCATCTCAACACATTGTCGATCTGCCCTTGCGAGATTTTGGCGCAACCGGGCTGAAAGTGCGGGCCGTTGGCCTGGGGGCAGGTCAGGTGGGTAGCGCCGAGCTGGATGAAAAAGAGGCCGAAGCCTTACTGCACACAGCCCTGGATTGTGGAATCAACCTGATCGATACAGCCCGCGGCTATGGGCTTTCCGAAGAACGGATAGGCCGATATCTATCGAAACGCCGTCCTGAGTTTATTCTTTCCACCAAAGTTGGGTATGATGTGCCCGGATTAAACAACTGGACCTATGACAGCGTGATCGGAGGGATTGAACGCGCCCTGCAGATGCTGCAAACCGATTGGTTGGACATCGTTCACCTGCACTCTTGTGATCTGGAAATACTCCGCGAAGGCCGTGTCATCCAGGCCCTGGCCGACGCCCGGCAGGCCGGAAAAATTCGTTTCGCTGCCTATTCAGGCGAAAACGAAGCGCTCGAATATGCCCAGAATACCGGCCAATTTCAAAGTATTCAGCTTTCGGTCAACCTGTGCGACCAGCGGTCTATCGCGGCTGCCCTCCCGGCAGCAAAACAGCAAGGTTTAGGGGTGATTGCCAAGCGCCCTACAGGCAACTATTTTTGGCGCTTTGACGAGCGGCCCTTTGGCAACTACGCCGAAGAATACTGGCTGCGGGCTCAAATGATGCGCCTCGAACCGAAACAATTCCCTGAAGTTGCCAGTTGGGCAGAACTTGCGCTGCGCTTTGCGGCCTTCACATCAGGGGTCCATTCATGTATTATTGGCACCAGCAAAGTCCAGCACCTGCAAGATAACCTGGCCCTGGCTGCCAAAGGCCCATTATCCGCTGAAACATACCAGGCAGTTCGCCAGGCCTTTTTGAGTCACGATCAGGGTTGGACAGGCCAAATCTAAGAGGAGCTCAGTTTATGGAAAGAAAATATACCAATCGGAAATATCTCGACGCCGTTCAGGAGCGGGTCATTGTGTTTGACGGCGCCATGGGCACCAGTCTGCAAAAGCAAAAGCTAGGTGCCACTGATTTTGGCGGCGAAAAAACAAACGGCTGCAACGATTACCTCGTGATCAGCAAACCGCAGGCGGTTGAAATCGTTCACCGCTCTTTCCTGGAAGTGGGCGTGGATGTCCTCGAAACTGACACTTTCCGCTCCAATCGGCTGACCCTGGCCGAATATGGCCTGGCTGACCAGACCCTGCAGATAAACCGGGCTGCAGCCGGGCTTGCCCGCCGCCTGGCGGATGAATACAGCACCCCCGAACAGCCGCGCTTTGTAGCCGGATCCATCGGCCCTTCAGGCAAACTGCCCAGTGCCAATGACCCTGAGCTGTCGAACATCACTTTCGATGAACTGGCCGATGTCTTTTGCGAACAGGCTGTCGGGCTGATTGAGGGCGGGGTGGATTTGCTGCTGATCGAAACTTCCCAGGATATCCTGGAGGTCAAGGCAGCCATCACCGGGATTCAAAAAGCCTTCGCCGAAACCGGCATTTACCTGCCGCTCCAGGCCCAGGTCACCCTCGACACAACCGGGCGGATGCTGCTTGGCACAGATATCGCCGCATCCCTGACCATCCTGGAAGGGCTGCCAATTGACGTCATCGGCCTGAACTGCTCGACTGGGCCAGAACACATGCGCCAGCCGATCGCCTTTTTGGGCGAAAACACCCATCTGCCGGTTTCCTGCATTCCCAATGCCGGCCTGCCGTTGAATGTAGACGGCGAAGCGGTGTATCCCCTCGAACCGGCCCCCTTCGCCGACGCCCTGTTGGAATTTGTGGAAAAGCACCACATCTCGATCGTGGGCGGCTGCTGCGGCACAACACCCGAACACCTGAAACAATTGATAGATAAACTGGATACCAGCGGATCCAGGCATCCCCATCCCGCCCGCCCCACGCAGGACAAAGCGCGCTTATCCTCCTCGATGAGCGCCATCCCCATGCAGCAGGAGCCGCCGCCCCTGCTTTTAGGGGAACGCGCCAATGCCCAGGGCAGCAAAAAATTCAAACGTCTGGTCCTGGCGGAGGACTATGACGCCATCCTGGAACTGGGCCGCGAACAGGTGGAAGGCGGGGCGCATGCCCTGGACATCTCCGTGGCAGTCACCGAACGTCCGGATGAAGCTTACCTGATGCAAAAGGTGGTCAAGAAACTGGCGATGGGAGTGGATGTCCCCCTGGTTATCGACACCACCGAGCCAGAGGTGATGGAAATTGCCCTCAAAACCGCCCCGGGCCGCTGCATCCTTAACTCCACCCACCTCGAAGCCGGCCGCGCCAAAGCAGACCGCATCTTCAGCCTTGCCAAGACCCACAATGCCGCAGTTTTAGTCCTGACGATTGACGAAAACGGGATGGCCAAAACCGCCGAGCGCAAGCTGGAAGTGGCCAAACGCATTTACCAGATCGCGGTCGAAGACCACGGCCTGCGCCCACACGATCTGGTCTTTGACGCCCTGACCTTTACCCTGGCGACTGGAGACCAGGAGTTTGTCAATTCGGCCGTGGACACCATTGAAGGTATCCGCCGGATCAAAGCGGAACTGCCCGGCGTGCTGACTTCGCTGGGCGTTTCCAATGTCTCCTTTGGCCTCAGCCCGAGCGCCCGCCCGGTGCTCAACAGCACCATGCTCTACCACTGCGTTCAGGCTGGTTTGGATATGGCCATCGTCAATGCCGCCCACATCACCCCCTACGCTGAAATTCCGGCTGACCAGCGCGAGCTGACCGAAGATCTGATCTTCAACCGCCATCCCGAAGCCCTGGCGCGCTTTATCCAATATTTTGAGCAGAACTCCGGCGCCAACCCCGAATCCTCCTCCAAGGCAGACCCCACCCAGGGAATGACCCCCGAACAGCGCCTGCACTGGCGGATCGTGCACCGTCACAAAGAAAACATCGAAGCCGATATTGACATCATCCTGGCGGAACATCCCGAAACCAGCCGGCATGCAACCGCCATCTGGATCCTCAACTCAGTCCTGCTGCCCGCCATGAAAGAAGTGGGCGACAAGTTTGGGGCAGGTGAACTGATCCTGCCGTTCGTGCTCCAATCTGCCGAGGTGATGAAAAAAGCTGTCGCCCACGTGGAGCAGTTCCTCGAACGAAAAGAAGGCTCCAGCAAGGGTCTGGTAGTGCTGGCAACCGTCTACGGCGATGTGCATGACATCGGCAAAAACCTGGTCAAGACCATCCTCTCCAACAATGGCTACACCGTCATCGACCTGGGCAAACAGGTGCCCGCCGAAACCATCATCCAGAAGGCGGTTGAAGTCAATGCCGATGCCATCGGCCTGAGCGCCCTGCTCGTCAGCACCAGCAAGCAAATGCCGCTGATCGTGAACGAACTCCAGCGCCGCGGATTGAGTTTCCCTGTCCTGGTTGGTGGTGCGGCCATCAACCGGCGCTACGCCTGGCGGATCCTGTTTACCGAGAGCGGCGAAGCCTACCAGCCCGGTGTCTTTTACTGCAAAGATGCCTTCGAAGGCCTGTCCACCATGGATGCCCTGGTGGATCCCGTCACTCGCCCACCCCTGCTGGAGAAATTAATGCGCGAAGGCGCTCAAGAAATGGGCCGCAGCCCAGGCTATGCCCCCAAAGCAGCCGTCAGTATCCAGCGCTCCAGCACACCTCCAGCCAGTTTCATCCCCAAAGCACCGGGCTGGGGGCCAAAGGTCGTCCGCCAGATGCCGTTGGAAATAGTTTTCCAGCACTTATACAAAAATGAACTCTTCCGGCTGTCGTGGGGGGCTAAAAATGCCCATGGTAAAGAATGGGAAAAGCTGCAGGCCGAGTTTGAAACCCGCCTGACCCAGATGCAGCGCCAGGCCCTGCGCGACAACTGGCTCCGTCCACAGGCTGTCTATGGCTACTGGCCTGCCCAGGCAGATGGCAACGAACTGGTGGTGTACGATCCCCAGAGTCTGTCCAACCCAAAACCAGCCGAACTGACCCGCTTTGTATTCCCCCGCCAGTCTTCTGGCGACTTCTTATGCCTGGCAGATTATTTTGCCCCGCTCGAATCAGGGCAGATGGATGTGGTCGCCCTGCAGGTGGTGACGGTTGGACAGGAAGCCAGCGAACGGTTCGAGCAGATCCAGAACGCCGGTAACTATTCCGAAGCCTATTACAGCCACGGTCTGGCCGTCCAGACAGCCGAAGCCACCGCCGAGTTTTTGCACCGCCATATCCGGCGCGAACTGGGTCTGGCCGAAGGCCAGGGCAAGCGCTATTCCTGGGGTTACCCCGCCATCCCCGATCTGGAAGACCATCGCAAAGTCTTTGACCTGCTGCCTGTCCAGGCCGAGCTTGGGATGACGCTGACCAGCGCCTATCAGCTTGTACCCGAACAATCAACTGCAGCGATCATTCTGCATCACCCCCAGGCAAAATATTTTACGGTCGGCGAAAGCCGGGTAGAGCAGCTGGTGAAATGAACAGCAACATAGGCAGGCGCCCATGCAAACCAACAAATTTTTAGCGGCACTCGATAAAACCCAGGGCCCACTCCTCAGCGATGGCGCAATGGGCACCATGCTCAACAGCAAAGGCGCGGTCAACGAGCTGTGTTTCGACCATCTCAACCTGACCAACCCCGCCCTGGTGGCCGAAATCCACCGCGCCTATATCGAAGCTGGCGCTGATATTATCCAGACCAACACCTTTGGCGCCAACCGTTTTAAATTGACCCTGCATGGGCTGGAAGGCAAACTGGCGCAAATCAATCGGGCGGGCGTTGAGCTGGTCCGGCGGGTTTCCATGGCAGCCTATAAGGAAGTCCTCATCGCCGGCGATATCGGCCCGCTGGGCGTGCGGATTGCCCCTTTTGGACGGGTCAAACCCGAACAGGCCCGCCAGGCTTTTGCTGAACAAATCCAGGTTTTGGCCGAAGCCGGCGCAGATCTGATTCTGGCTGAGACCTTTACCGACCTGAACGAACTGGTCGAAGCAATTGCAGCAGCCCACGAAGTATGCAATCTGCCAGTCGCCGCCTCGATGACCTTCACACGCGATGACCGCACCCTGCTGGGTGAAGGCCCAGCCACCGTGGTCCGCACCCTGCACAAAGCCGGAGCGGACCTGATCGGGATCAACTGCTCTGGCGGGCCGGCCCAAATCTTCCGGATTCTCAAACAAATGCACCAGGCCATTCCTGAGGCCCGCTTCTCGGTCATGCCCAACGCCGGTTGGCCCGAACAAGTCGGCGGAAGGGTGATGTACCCGGCAAACCCCCAGTATTTTGGCGACTATGCCCTGGCATTTTGCGAATTGGGCGCCAGCCTGGTGGGCGGCTGCTGCGGGACCACCCCACAGCACATCGCCGCCATGCGCAGCGCCCTGGATCGTGAACCGCGCGGCTGCAGTCCGATCCTTTCTGAATCACTCCAGCCCGCCGAAACCGAAGATCGCGAAGCTGCCATTCAAAGCCCTACCCGCCTGGCCCAAAAATTGGCCGCCGGCAAGTTTGTGGTCTCAGTGGAGATGGATCCACCCCGCGGTCTGTCCACCCATAAACTGTTGGCCGGCGCCAGCCTGCTGGCAGAAGCCGGGGCCGATGTGATCAACATTGCCGACAGCCCGATGGCCCGCATGCGCATGAGCCCATGGGCGGTTTGTGAACTGGTGCAGCGCACGGTGGATGTGGAAACCGTTTTGCACTTTCCCACCCGCGGCCGCAACCTGCTGCGCGTTCAGGGTGACCTGCTGGCCACCCATGCCCTTGGCATCCGCAACATCTTCGTTGTCATGGGCGACCCAACCTCCATCGGCGACTATCCGGACGCAATGGATAATTACGACCTGGTGCCGTCAGGGTTGGTCAAGCTCGTCAAACAAAATTTCAACCTTGGCCTCGACCATGCCGGTGTGGATATCGGGCAGCCCACCAGCTTCTTTGTGGGCGGAGCGCTCAACCTGACGCCCCAGGATATGGACCAGGAGATCAAAAACCTGCGCCGCAAGGTAAAAGCCGGGGTGGATTTCCTGCTGACTCAGCCGGTTTACCAACCCGAAGCTGCCGAAGCCTTCCTGAATCACTACGCCGAACAGTTTGGCCCGTTGAATATCCCCATATTGGCAGGGGTCCTGCCCCTCTACAGCGTCCGGCACGCCTCATTCCTGCACAACGAAGTCCCAGGAGTCAGCATCCCGGAGGAATTCCGCACCCGCCTGGAAAACGCAGGCGACGGGGCTGCTCAGGAAGGAATTGAGATCGCTCTGGAATTAATCGAAAAAATGAAAAGCTGGGCCCAGGGGATCTATCTGATGCCCCAATTTAACCGCTACGACCTGGCTGCAGAAATTGTTGAACGGAGCTGCTAACCCAATGCGCACACTGGAAATCACCCTGGCTGTTGTACTTTTTTTGCACCTGGCTCTCCCGCTGGTCCTGCAGCGCTGGTTCAAACTCCTGGCCCTAGTCGCCTCTGGCGTACTGGTTGTCCACCTATTTGTTGAAGGCTATCGCTGGCAAATGCTTCCCCTCTATGCGCTGACGCTCCTGGTGACGGTGTTCACAGTCATCGGTTGGATGCGCTACCCATCCGCCCAGCCAGCCAGGAAAAAACCAAACGGCGTCCAGGCGTTTTTCTCTGTTGCGGGCTGCCTGCTGGTGATCATCGCCTCTGCCCTGCCAGCAGTCTTTCCCATCCCCAATTTACCCAAACCAACTGGGCCGTATCCAATTGGCACCTTTTCAACCATGCTGGTAGACAATTCGCGCAAAGAACTTTATTCAGCGAACCCAGATGAGCCGCGCCGCATCATGGTCCAGATCTGGTATCCGGCGGCTCCTGCGGCCGATGCAAAACTGGGGGTATGGATGGAAAATGTGGATAAGATCGGCCCCTCCATTTCAACCTGGCTGGGTTTTCCGCCTTTCCTGTTGGATCATGTGGTGTATGGCCGCAGTAATTCCTATCCCGATGCTCCCGTCATGGCCAGCCAGACCAAATTTCCGGTTATCACCTTCTCGCACGGCTGGAACGGCGTGCGGGTGCAAAGCACCTTCCTGATGGAAGAACTCGCCAGCCAGGGCTATGTCGTTGTCTCGATTGATCATACCTACGGCGCCCGCATGGTAGTCTTCCCGGATGGTACGATCGCCGAAAACAACCCCAATGCCCTGCCCACCGATCAGCCGGTAGAAATCCTCGTTCCGGCAGCCCAAAAGTTGGTCAACCAATGGGCAGAGGATATCGGATTTACCCTGGACACCCTGGCTGGATGGAACCAGAACGACCCAACCGGGCGCTTTACAAATCGCCTGGACCTCGAAAAGATCGGCGTCTCGGGTCATTCCACCGGCGGAGGGGCAGCCATCGAATTTTGCGGCCGCGACCTGCGCTGCAAAGTGGGCGTGGGCCTGGATCCTTACCTCACACCGGTCTCCGACCAGGTTTTGGATGGCACGCTCTCCCAGCCATTCCTGCTCTTATTCAGCGAAAAATTCCCTACCGAGCGCAATACCATGCTCCTGAGCCGTTTGATGAAAAACGCACAGGCTGCCCGGGAGATCAGCATCATGGGTACAGCCCACTACGATTTCTCTGACCTGCCGCTGCTGACCCCCCTGGCGCCTTACCTGGGGCTCAAAGGGCCGCTCAATGCCGAACGTGTGCTCCAAATCAACCGTGAGTTCAGCCTGGCGCTCTTCAACCAGGTTCTCGCCAACGGCAGCGGGGCAATCCTCACAGGCCCCTCAACCCAATACCCTGAACTGAAGTTCGACTACCTTCCCTAACCATACCCCAGGTTATTTTGAGGCTGTCCCAGAAGCGGGGTTTGGGGTACATCGACCACCACGGGTGGTGGTCGATGTACCCCAAGAATCCAATATATACGGCAGAGGCTGTTCAAAAAGGAGCTTTTGGGACAGCCTCACGCCTTAACGCTTTGCTTGACGGGCCAGCGTTCTCAGGTCTGCCGTGATTTTATCGACCGCCATATCAAAAGGCCAGGTCATGATCAGCGCACCATCCGGGTCAAGCACCAGCACCACCGAAGAATGGTCCACGGTATAAAAGCCCGTCTCGGGATCGGGTTGATTAAGGTTATAGTAAATCCCAAAATCACTGGTAACTTTGTTGATCTGGTCTTGCGAGCCTGCCAGCCCCAGGAAAGTCGGATCAAAGTTGCCGACATAGGCGTCAACCAGTTTTGGGGTATCGCGCAGATAATCTACCGAAACAAAAATCACTTGAACCTGCGCCGCCTCACGCGGGTCCATCTTGAGGGCAGCCTGGCGCAAATCGGCCAATACGGTCGGGCAGATATCTGGACAAGACATGTAGCCAAAGGCCAAAACCACAATTTGGCCTTTGAAATCGCTCAAAGATACATCCCCCTTTGCTGATTGAAGGGTAAAATCGGGCATTTGCTTCGGCGGGGTAATTACACCTCCAAAATAGGTTGGCGCCTGGTTATACTGCCAGATCAGGTCCAATACAGCAAATACAAACAAGATCATCAGAGCAATCAGCGCATAACGCATTATAGAAGCTTTTTTTTGCATAACAATCCTTTCTTTCACTCCGAGGTCGGTTTCGATTGTAACACGGATAAAATTTGCCCAAAACCCCTGAAATTCGGACGCCTGATACATCAAGGGAAAGACCTGCCGGGGGTTAATCTACCGTCAGTTCGGGATAAGAGATTTCCGGGTGTTTTTTGGGTGGCGTAGCTACCCAAAAAACACCCAAACAACCTCTTTTCGAGCTAACCCGAACTGGCGTTAGCTATATATATATATACCCAAAATTGGTGGATTAGGGTTATAATTCGTGTATATTTTCCTAGAAAATATGATCTTTTCGCAAAAAAATAATCGAAAGAGCCTTTGAAAAAATGTCTAATCTTTCTGATCGCCAACAAAAAATTCTAGAACTGCTTCAAACCCGGATCAATCTGTCGATTGAAGAAATCGAGCAAGAGTTTGAGGTCTCAACGGCAACCGCTTACCGGGATGCCCGCGGGCTGGTTGTTGCTGGCGCTGCCGCCAAAACCAGTCGGGGAATTAAATTAGCCCCGCCAATCCAAAAGGGCGGTCAGGAAGGCAAATGCGCGTACTGCAGTGCCCCGATCAACCCAAGAACAGTTTTCATTTTGCAGATGAAGGATGGCAGCCAGCGGGTTGCTTGCTGCGCTCACTGCGGATTGATGGCGCTCAACCAGTCGGGCGTGCAGTCTGCTCTGACCAGCGACTTTATCTACGGGCGGATGATCAATGCCCGGCAGGCAACTTATATCTGGCGCAGCAGTGTCAATTTGTGCTGTGAACCCTCCATTTTATGTTTCACCAATCCTGAAGAAGGCCGGCGCTTTCAGGTTGGGTTTGGGGGCGAACTCTTTACCCTGGAAGCCGCTCTTGAAAAACTTAACGCAGAAATGACCTTTTAGCGCCAGTCAGTTTCAACCTACCGCTAAAACAAAAAAGGTGATTTTGTGCCAGCGCACAAACACCTTTTTTGTGTATCATTTCAATAAGTGGAGGCAGTTGGGTGTTTTTTGCGGGCGATGCCCGCAAAAAACACCCAACACCCGTCTTTATTGAGATGATACTTTTTTGTTTTTATTTCAAATCAAATATCAACTGCGATGGGTACATGCCCATCGAACAGGAATAGCGAATAACCGTTCCCATTTCCTGCGCCGGTATATCAAAAGCAACCTTGCCCACAGAAGGCAGGATCTTCTGATAATCCAAGCCTGGTACCACAACCGATCGGGCGCAGCTCTGGGTATTGTTGATGACCCAGGTTAATTTAACCGGCGTTTCGGCGGGCAGATGCAGCACTTGAGGGACATATCCATTTTCGGTAACTTCAATCGAAAAACCAGAATTTGCCTGGCCGAATTGGGCAGCAATGCTGGTAACCACATTCCCCATCGAGAACGGCGACCCCACCAGGTTGAGACCAGAATCAATCTGAACAAACCCCAACACCAGCATCGTAATCGCTACCAACCGGGTGAAGTATTTTTCGACAACTGAACCG
>Ga0268298_10000670_pt1 | contig 43524 bp, 37 predicted proteins | sample WWTPWeurt_MetaG_FD_194462 | JGI IMG/M metagenome (GOLD analysis project Ga0268298, IMG submission 194462) | Activated sludge microbial communities from WWTP in Nijmegen, Gelderland, Netherland - WWTP Weurt | ecosystem: Engineered > WWTP > Aerobic digester > Activated sludge | place...
GTGAGCAGTTCGACGGTAGGCTTTCTTGGTGGACATTACTCTATGATATGACAGAGACGGCAGTGATGCTACCGGAACTCACTACATCCCCGGGCTTACGCCGCGGAGGTATTGGTGTGGAATAAAATGAGCGACCGCATGGTCGCTCGGGTTGAGGGTGAATAAGTTCACTCATGCAGGCAGTAGAACGTCCACGAGTGATTTATTGCTTCATCTATTTTTTCTACGCTCACACCCCTTGTACAGATAGAAATAAATTCTGGAATGATATAGTGTTTACTGCGGGTGAGAAATAACTCCGCCTTCAGCAGAGCGGTCTCAGCGTAGAACTCGTTGGAGTGCTTTGGTCCGGGACGCCGCAGGTAATTATCGTAGAAGGCTGTTGCCATGCGAAACCGTGCCAAGAATTCGTCTCGAGTCAGTTTGGAAACATCTTGTTCTTTCATCTCATTCACCTCGTGAGACCAGTGTGCATTATTGTTGAAAAGTATGAAGGTGTCAAGGAAAACTAAAAAGGGCGGTTCGCTTCGCGAACCGCCTTTTTAATATTTCCTAAATCAAAATAGTGGCGTGATTCTGACTGACTTCCAGTGTCCCCGCGGTAAGCGGAAAAACCTCGATAGTACCTTCTGGTCTTTTTAGTCGAATCATTCCGCTTCGCAGTGGTGAAATAAGTGCTTCGTGACCAGCCAAAAGTTCCATATCTCCCATCATTCCCGGTACAGCAACGGAGAGCACTTCGCCTTCAAAAACCGGTCCGTCAACGCGGGCAATGGTCACCATGAGTAAACGCTGTTCTGCCATATCAGTTATGCGCCAGTTACCTCATCGATGCCTCCCTTCATGTAGAACGCTTGTTCATTCTTATCGTCGTGTTTCCCGTCTAGGATTTCACCAAAGCCGCGGATGGTATCTTCAAGCTTTACGTATTTACCGGGAGCCCCAGTGAATACTTCTGCCACAGAAAACGGCTGAGACATAAAACGCTGAATCTTTCGCGCGCGGTAGACGGTCATCTTGTCGTCTTCTGAAAGCTCTTCGATACCGAGAATCGCGATGATATCTTGGAGATCTTTGTATCGCTGAAGTACCATCTTTACTCCTTGAGCAACACGGTAGTGTTCTTCGCCCACAATTGTTGGGTCAAGAGCGGTTGAGTTACTTTCGAGTGGGTCAATGGCCGGATAAATACCGAGAGATGCCAGTTGACGAGAAAGTACCACGGTCGAATCGAGGTGTGAGAACGTGGTGGCAGGCGCTGGGTCAGTAAGGTCGTCGGCTGGCACGTACACTGCTTGTACTGAGGTAATAGAACCTGCCTTTGTTGAAGTAATGCGCTCTTGCATCTTACCCATTTCTTCTGCCAAGGTTGGCTGGTAACCTACCGCTGAAGAAACACGTCCAAGGAGAGATGATACTTCTTGTCCCGCTTGGGTAAAGCGGAACACGTTATCCATGAAGAAGAGCACATCCTTACCACCAAGGTCGCGGAGTGATTCTGCCATAGTGAGCCCTGTAAGCCCTACGCGAGCACGTGCTCCAGGAACCTCATTCATCTGACCAAACACCAGCGCGGTTTTATCAAGCACGCCAGAATCCTTCATTTCATGATAGAGGTCATTTCCTTCACGTACTCGCTCCCCTACTCCCGCAAATACTGAGTACCCGCCGTGGTTAGTAGCTACGTTATTAATAAGCTCCTGAATGAGCACTGTCTTTCCTACTCCCGCGCCACCAAACAGACCAACTTTTCCACCTTTAATGAAAGGTGCTAGGAGGTCAACTGACTTAATGCCCGTTTCAAATACTTCTGTTTTAGTTGATTGGTCTTTAAATTCTGGCGCGTCTTGATGAATACCTCGTTTTGGAACAGTAGCAAGAGAAGCTCCACCATCGAGCGTTTCTCCCAACACATTGAACAGTCGTCCAAGCGCCACTTCACCCACAGGAACAGAAATCGCAGCGCCAGTGTCGATTACTTCAAGCCCTCGCTCGAGTCCTTGAGTATCTTGCATGGCAATAGCACGTACACGATCGAGTCCAATATGTTGTGCTACCTCAAGGGTAATGGTGGTGTCACCATTTTTCACCGTGAGGGCATTTAGCAACGCTGGCACTTTCCCCTCAAAGTGAACGTCAACGATTGGACCGATAATTTGTGTGATAATTCCTGTCTTCATAATGAATGTTTAATAAAGTAATAATCTGGGCGCTGTGACAGTATTGCCAAGCCATGAGAGTCAAATTATTTTGGCACTCATGGCTTGGCAATACGTTTATTTCATAGCTTCAACTCCAGCGGTAATCTCTGAGACTTCCGCCGTAATTGCTGCTTGACGCTGCTTGTTAAATTTGATAGTTAATGCTTTTACCATTTCCTTTGCTTTATCGGTCGCATTTTTCATTGCTACCATACGCGCCGAATGCTCGCTCGCTTTACTTTCCAGTAAGGCATGGTACAGCATCACCTGCACTAATTGTGGAAGGAGTGCGTTTAATACTTCTTGTGGCGAAGGTTCAACCTTGTACGGCGCAACTGAGTCGAGTGAAATGGTATCAGTACTAAACTTTCCCGTCTTGGGTTTAATTCCTAAAAGCAAATCAGTGATTTCTTCTGGGACAACGGGAAGTACTTGTCGCTGTACAGGGGTTTGTTCAAAGGTAGAAATGAAATTCTGGTACACTACCAGCACCTTTTTATAGGTACCCACCTCAAAAGCGGCAATGATAGTTGCTGCCATATTGTACACATCAGTAATGGTTACGCCGTCACTAATGTTGGTATAGGAACCAATAATGGTCTTTTTTTCTCGAGTGGCGAATTCAAATGCTTTACGTCCCACTGCTACTACCTCAACTGCCTCTTCAATTTTAAATAGTTTTTCTGCTTGCTTCAGTACCGCACTATTAACACTCCCTGCCAAACCTTTATCGCTAGTGATGATTACCAGAAGTACTTTGCCTTCAGTACGAACAGTAGTAAGCGGATGTTCCATTCCGTATCGAGCGCGCGACATTCTCCCTAGAATACGCATAGCAGCATGAACATACGGACGACCAAGAAACGCACGTTCCTGACTCTTGCGCATCTTAACAGCCGACACTGACTCCATTGCCTTGGTTACCTGACCAGTTTTTTTAGTGGCGACAATTTTATTTTTGATTTGCTTGAGTGCCATGATGGATTAGGTGATACGGTCTGATGTCTAATAATTTGTTCACAAGAGAGTACACTTTCGGTTTAAGCAGTAAGCGTTGCCTTAAAATCTTCAATTGCTTGATTGAGTTTTTCAACTACTTCATCAGTGAGTTCTCTTCCCTTTTCAATGAGGTCGAAGATTTCTTTTCGGTCACGTTCAATGAATGAAAGAAGGGCATCCTCGGTCTTGCGTACTGCCGTTACGGGTACGAGATTGAACATGCCTGCGTTTGCAGCGTAAATAGATACTACTTGTTTGTAGAATGGCATTGGGTTGTTCTGTGGTTGTTTGAGTAGTTCTACATAGCGGCGACCGGATTCAATACGAGCTTTGGTGTCTTCATCAAGATCTGAAGCAAACTGCATGAAGGCCTCGAGTTCGCGGAACTGTGCCAATTCCAAACGGATTTTTCCAGCTACCTTTTTCATCGCTTTGGTTTGTGCCGAGGATCCTACGCGCGATACTGAAATACCGACGTTGAGTGCGGGACGAATACCCTTGTTAAAGAGATCAGTTTCAAGGAAAATCTGACCGTCAGTGATAGAAATCACGTTGGTTGGAATGTAAGCAGAAACGTCTCCTTCTTGTGTTTCAATAATCGGTAGTGCAGTAATCGACCCACCGCCGAGCTCCTTGGAAAGCTTGGCAGAACGTTCAAGTAATCGTGAGTGTAGGTAAAAAATATCTCCTGGATATGCCTCACGTCCTGGGGGGCGGCGAAGGAGGAGTGACATCTGACGATACGCATTAGCGTGTTTTGAAAGGTCGTCAAGAATGATGAGCACGTCCTTTCCTTGTTCCATGAAATACTCACCAATTGCCATGCCTGCAAACGGCGCCAAAAAGAGCAGTGGTGACGCCTCTGAAGCTGAGGTGGCTACAATAGTGGTGTATTCCATTGCTCCCGCTTCTTGGAGTTTTGCCATGATACTGGCTGTTTTAGATCGCTTTTGTCCAATTGCAACATAAATACATAGCGGGCGTTTTTCTTTTGGTTCGTACTTTTGATTGATGATGGTGTCGATGGCGATGGTAGTTTTTCCTGTTTGACGGTCACCAATGATGAGTTCGCGTTGACCGCGACCAATCGGAATCATAGAGTCAATCGCTTTAATACCGGTGTGCACTGGTTCGTTTACTCCAGAACGCTCCATTACGCCGTAAGCAACACGTTCAATTGGCATATTCTTTTTACCAACGATTGTTGCCTTTCCGTCGATCGCTTCTCCTAGGGGGTTTACGACACGACCGATGATATCTTCAGACACAGGAATCGAGAGCAATTTTTTTGTGCGATATACCTTCATTCCCTCAAATACCTTGTCGGCATTACCTAGAATCACTACCTTGACCGAGTCTTCTTCAAGGTTGAGTACGAGTCCATAGAGGGTGTCAGCTGAGTCGAGCAGCACCGCAAGAGATGCTCCTTCACTGGCAGAAAAGACCACCATTTCAGTCATTTGCGCAGAGCGAAGTCCTTCAATGACTGCTACTCCGTCACCAACATTCGTTACCACTCCGATTTCTGTCGTCTCGACAGCGCTATCGAGTGAGGCAATTTCTTTTTTAATTCTCTCAATAATTTCTGTACTCATATGGTTTTAACTCCAACACTTATTTAGTAATAGACTCGTATAATGAGGTAAGGACTTTTTTGTAGCTTTGGTCACGCTCTTTATAATCAAAGGTGGCGACAAAGCCACCAACAAGGGTTTCGTCGATCACTATCTTCACTGTAGCAGTACTTGGTACCTGAAGTTCTGCGAGGGCATTTTTAATTTGTGTAGCGAGAACAACATTGTCGGCACTGCGAGCGACAGCAACGGTCGCAAACGAAGCACCCTTCTCTGTTTCCAACATACGTACCGCCTCTTGCAAAATTGTGGGCAGAAGCTTGGAGTGCTTATTTTTCTCCAGCACCCGTCGCAATCCAGAAAGTGCCACCTCAGTAGCGACGCCTTCGTGTAGTGTTTGCAACAGTGCTTGTACGTACTCAGTTTTCATACATTATGATGTTCGTTCCGAAAGGATTTTTTCAGCCGCTAACACTGCCAACTTAGCGATTTCCGCTTCACTTTCTTTTTTAGCAAGTGCCTTCATTTCCAGTGCGCGATCAGCAGCATCTTTAATGACCTGTTCAGCTTTAGTGTGGGCGTCGCCAACGATCGCTTCTGCTTTGCTGGCGGCATGCTCTGTTGCCCGTAGCGTCATTGCTTCGGCTTCTTTATTAGCTGCCGCGAGTACCGCCTTTTTTTCTTCGGCTGCTTCTGCTTTTGCCTTTTCCGCCGCTTCAGCATCTTTTATTCCTTTCGCAATTTTTTCACGACGCTCGTGCAACATGTTCAACACAGGCTTGTAGAGAAAGTACGACAATACCAACATCAGTAACCCAAAGTTTACAACTTGGATGATGATTAGTCGGGCGTCGATACCAAACGCGTGGATGAGTTGTTCCATAGGAATAATAATTTAAGCGACGATACGGAATAAAGCGATTAAGCGAACTTAATCAAGAATGCCACCACGAGGGCAAAGATACCAAGGGCTTCAACGAACGCGATACCGAGAATCATTGAAGATTGAATCTTGCCTGCGGCTTCAGGGTTACGAGCAATACCTTCGAGGGCTCGTGATACGAGAAGACCAATACCGATAGCTGGTCCAAGCACACCGATACCGGCGGCGATTGCCATAGCGATAGCCTTGACGGCGTCAGCATTGATCATTGCTGCTTCTACAATAGGATCCATAAAATTGAATGTTGTTAATGATAATAATGGACAAAGCGAGCCAATAACTATTTGACAGGCTCGTTCTTGACCACTATTAGTGCGGCTCTTCGAGCGCGAGTTTAATAAAGAACAGCGTCAGAATCGCAAACACTGCGGCTTGGATGATTCCCACAAACACCTCGTAAGCATAAATTGGTACTGGTAGAATGTACGGCACAAAGAACATGGTGACGAGTAGCAGTGTTTTACCAGCAAAAATGTTTCCAAAAAGACGGAATGAGAATGATATCAGTCGCGCCAATTCAGAAATAAGTTCAATAAGCCCAATAACGAAGCCAAGCGGCGAGCGGAAATTAAGGAATTTACCAGCATATTTCCAAATGCCAATACCAAGCACTCCAGCTAGCTCGATAGTAAAGAAGGCAACGAGAGTTAGTCCAATAGTGATATTAAGATCGGTTGATCCTGGATAGAGCCATGGTACAAGGTGCCCGTCATGATAGGAGCCAAACGCTCCAACTCCGGGAATCAGACCCACCCAATTAATACCCAGAATGAAGATAAAAATAGTAGCAATTATTGGGAAATATTGGTCAGCGACCTTTTTATTTCCAAGCACATCATAGACATAATCATATCCTCCGCCAATAGCGGCTTCCGCCACACTTTGAAGCTTTCCAGGGACTATTGTGAGTGTAGCACGAATACGAAACGCGAGTGCAGCAAGCAGCACCATCACCAACCAGACAGTAATCAAGGTGGCAGTAATCGGTACATCACCAACATACCCAACAATATAAGGATTCAGGTGAACAGCAATACCTTCACTGGCTGCTCCCTGTTCTGTGGCGGCGTAGGCTGTCGTAATTAAATTCATGTGCTTTTTACGCTAGCAAAAGAAAAATTCTCTTTTGACTAGTGTTTGCGCCGGTATAGTAGCACTAAACGCCATAAAATCAAAGCCTGCTATGCACTTTTTTGGCTTAAAATAAGTAACTATTAAGAGCCAGTCTGCCACTTGCGAACACGGTCCAGAATTGCTGCCACAATTAAGATTGCCGCAATATACCCAATGAGATAGGTTTCAAAGCCATATGGCAGGCGACCAGCGAGTCCCAAAAGAGTGGCGCCCCACCACGAAGTAAAGGAAACACTCGCCCCAAGCCAGAGAGGTACCCATCGCTTGTGAAGCGCTATCGCGTTTATAAAAATCATGGCAAACATCAAATCCTTAATCCAGAGTTTTTCGCTGGTAAGAATAAATTGATTTCCTTTGTCGAGATGGTACCAAAACATGGCAATTACTGAAATGAGCAATATCACCATTCCCACTCGAATCATACGGTAATTGACATGCATCAGTGCTCGTTCATCCTCGCTCACCTGCTTGTCTTTGAGTGCGTGGTTGATTTGAAACTCTGCAACAGTCGCGCCACCAGTACCAAGGATCGTTCCAATAACGTGCGCCGCTACGATTACTGCATAAATATCCATATAATTTTATTATCGACGAGATTGTAAGGCTTCAATTCTCTCCTCAAGGGCTGGATGACTTGAAAAAAGCGACAGAAAACGTGATGGCTTATCAGCAATTTTCATGGTGGCAAAAGACGACCCTCGAGTATCAGAAAGAGTTCCTGAAAGCAGTTGTAATTTTTGGAGTGCCATAAGCATTCGCTCCTTTCCAACCAGTTCGGCACTGCCAGCATCGGCTCGAAATTCTCGCTGGCGTGAAAAATACATCACCACCACACTTGCCAAGATTCCAAAGAAAATTTCAAAAACGATTGCCGTGAGGTGGTACGCTAGTGTTCCGACTCCATTTTCTTCATCCCGTGACAAGAAGGTTTGTACGGCATAGGCAGCAATTCGGGCAAAGAAAATCACAAACGTATTCACAATTCCCTGAATGAGTGTCAAAGTAACCATGTCGCCATTAGTGATATGTGCCATTTCGTGCCCAATTACTCCTTCGAGTTCATCACGTGACATATTGGCAAGAAGTCCCGTCGAAACGGCAACCAAGGCGTTGTTTTTTCTCCAGCCAGTGGCAAAAGCGTTTGCTTCGGGTGATTCGTAGATGCCAACCTCTGGAGTTTTGATTTTGAGGCGTTGTGCCAGACGCTCCACTGTACTCAATACAAAACGCTCATCATCAGAGTGTGGTGAGGTGATAATTTGCACATTAAAGGCACGTTTTGCCATCCATTTGGAAAGCAAGAGTGAAATGAATGAACCGGTAAAGCCAACAATTGCAGCAAAAAGAAAGAGACTCTGATAATTCAATCCAGCTTCGGTGAGATACGGCGCAATATTGAAGACACTAAACGTCACCGACAAAACAGCAATAACGGCGATGTTGGTGAGTAAAAAAAGTAAAATTCGCTTAAACCAAGTCATGAAAGTGAAACTATTTAATAATTTATATAATGCATTATGTCATTCAAGCATATATACGCAAGTGTTTTTTTGTTGTTTCAAAGCGCATATTGTGGGCGCACTATCGTGTAAAATTTTTATAAGAAAAACTCCTTTGCTAAATAAAGCGTGGCAGCGTTCTCAATCATTAGTAGTGGAACCCCTAGCATGAAATACCATTTTTTCGTCTTGTGTCGAAAAAGGAGCATTCCAAGATACACGCCAACACTTCCAAACAACGCTGCGATAAAGAAAATATACCCTTCTGAAATTCGTCTTTTGGCGTTACCGTGTAATGATCGATGCTTATCATTTCCCATTATTAATAAGGCAGTGACGTTGATGATGATTAGAATTGCAATAATAATTTGCTCCAGTTCCATATAAAAATAGTAGCATGATTTTTGCGACTACGTTATTGTAGTGACTTGTATAATTGACTTTATAGAATTTTGTTGTGTATTTATGAAGGTTTTTAACAAAATCGGAGAACGAAATGAAAAATGCCGACTTACTTCCCCTACTCCAAACGCTGTCTCCTGACACGGAGATTGTACTGCAGACACCCGAGGGTTGCTATGCCCAATTCAAGGTGGTGTTTTGAAGTCATGAGCATAGGGATGGAAGCGTTATTTCTGAACCAGAGAGGTATCATTGGGGTGAATACACCCCACGTCCACTTCCCGAGAAAGTACTTTCCCTAGAGACACACAACTGTCCACGACGTAAACCAAGCACTTTCTGATTTTATGCGGAAAGTTTTAAACGCCCACACCAGAAGGTGAGGGCGTTTTTACTATTAATTTAAAAAACCGCGTATGCGGTCTTTTTTGCTAGTGGTGGACCCGAGAGGATTCGAACCCCCCGCCTCCTCAGTGCAAATGAGGCGCTCTACCAAATGAGCTACGGGCCCAGCAGGATGCTGGCTTGAAGAGCAATGGCACTTCAAGTGGCACTATCATACGGTTCCTTGAGATTGAAGTCAAGGCGGAACTTAAATGGTTATCGACAGGCACGTTCCACCAAATGTCCCACTAAATCAGTGTAAGAAAGCCCAATAGCAGCCGCTGCTTTTGGAAAAAGTGATTCGTCGGTAAGTCCAGGAAGGGTGTTTACTTCAAGGAAGTACACTTCCCCATCACGAACAATGAAATCACTGCGTGAATAATGGCGACATTCCAGCACTTCATGCACAAAGGCAGCAATGCGTGAAAGTTCTGCTTTTTCATGATAAGAAAATCTCCCTGGGATAATCTCCTCCGTTTTTCCGTTATATTTGTTTTCATGTGAAAAGAAAGGTTCTCCATTTGGGGGCACTACTTCAATGGTGGGTAACACATAGCTTCGTTCTGAACGAAAATCACTGAGTACTCCCACTGTTGCTTCCCTGCCTCGAATATATTCCTCAATCAACACTTGTTCGTGTTGCTTGAATAATTCTTGCAGTGCAATCCGCAGCATGGCTTCATTTGGGATATATTGAGCACCAAATGAAGAACCACTCGCAAGCGGCTTTATAAAAAGCTCGGGACCGATTTCAGCAAAGAAAGCCTGCACATCAGTTTCTTCAAAATCGAATTCAGAGCGGCGTACTTTGCGGTGTCGTGGCATTTTAATGCCATAGGGTGACAGCGTATGTTTGGTAAGCTCCTTATTGAAAGCAATTGCGGAAGGAATACCGCGACTGCCTGTAAAAGGAATCATTTTTCGTTCAAGGAGACGCTGCACTTGCCCGTCTTCGCCGTAGGTGCCATGCAGCGCCACAAACACCACATCAACGGCTTCAAGCATTTGTTCGGGATGGCGAACATAGCCATCTTGGAGCCATTCACCCTTTTTGGTGATGACAATGTCCTTACTTTGGTAGTCTAATTTCTGCAACGCATCCAAAACACCCTTGCCAGTTTGCATGGAAACAGCGTATTCCTCACTGGGACCCCCTCTTAATACGGCAACACGTTTCATAGTGTCACTAGTATAGCATCCTATAACTGATGATTGCTGGACTGTACTCCACTGCCATACACTCCTTCAAGTAAATCAATATCTTTTTCAGAGGTTCGAAGGAGTTCATTATTATATTGTGCCATGGCGGTCAGTAGCTCATACGCCGCATCAGGCGCTACCGTATCGCGATAATGACGACGAAATGCCTCAAAATCCTTAATGAAGCAATGACCACCAGCACCGCGACCTTGCCCGTGTGTGGGTTGTGTGTGACTATCACCAATGCGCGGATCATTCGCCATTCCTTCTCGTACCATTTCAAAATTTGCCCCTTGGGATTTCACTACATCGTGAAGCAAATTCATGAAGACCACTTTGGTATAAAGAAAACAATTTCCAGCGTATTTTATAAACTCCGCGTCTTTCGACAGCATAATTTTGTTATATGGCGCTTCGGGCAGCACACGCAGAACATCGGTAGCGCTCTGGCGAAAATCGACGGTATCTTTTGGAATACCAATGATATTTCGGTTGGGGTGCGCAGCATCATAGGCAGCAGTTTTTTCAACCAAAAATTCGGGGCTATGAAGCACGTAAATTCCTGGAAATTTATTTTGGAGCACTTCCGTGGTTCCAGGAAGGAGTGTTGATTTGATAACGGCAATTTTTCCTTTGCCGATAAGTGATAGAGCGTCTTCTACTCGAGAAAATTGAAATCCACTGGGAGTAGTAGGGGTTGGCACCGCAATAAAAACAATATCGCAGTCAGCAATCAGGGAGCGATTATTGAAATAGGGTTCTTCCAGTGCGTACCGAACCACAGAGTATTTGCGAGATTCAAACTCATCAGCGTAGTGTTTCCCAATCCAGCCCTGTCCGATAAATCCGATTTTTTTCATACGGTATATATAACACAACGACTACATAAAAGTTGTGGTGACGCATAGCCTAAAACAGAAACTACTGTTAGTCAAAAATAAATCCTTTTCGACGCTTTTCGCGGTGATAGGTAATAGCGAAGCGGTGCGATTCGGCGTTGGCGTGAAGGATTGATTGCTGGTGAATAGAAAGGAGTGTTTTTGGTCCGATAAGGCGGGTGGGTTGGTGGCGGTCGTCTTTGACGACCGCCACCACTGGAATAACCAGCCCACGCTCCTTGAGCACCTGCTCGGCAACGTTTTTTTGAGCGGTAGAACCGTCAACGACTACAATTTGTGGCAGCGGCCACTCTGCATGTGAAAAGCGACGAGTCAGTACCTCCTTCAGAGCAGCAGGATCATTAGCGTCAGAGAGCGTTTTGATTTTAAACCTTCGATATTCATCTTTAGCAGGTTCACCACTTTCAATCACCGTCATCACTCCCACCATGTCTTTTCCTTGCAGGTGAGCAATATCATAGGCTTCGATGCGAATTCGTTTTTCATCTCGATAGACGCGAGTATCTTCTTTAATCAAGGAGACATCTTGAATGTGTTGCAGCGCAAAAATTCGATTCTTAATAACCTGTGCTTGTTCAAATTGCTCTGCTTTGGCGTAACGCATCATGTCTTTTTGTAATTCGGTAATGATTTGCTTTTTCTTGCCTTCGAAAAAGAGTTTTAAGTGTCTGATAGTACGAGCATATTCTTCCTTCGATACTTGATCGGGATATAGACCAATCTGGCGATTAAAATCGATCTTTCCTTTGGTTAGCTTACTTTTCGCCCTCTCAATCGAGATAGTGGTGTCATAAAATCGAAAGAGCTTTCGAACAATCTTCAGTGCTTCACGAAGTAGTGTGCCACTAGGAAACGGTCCAAAATGGTATTTCAGTGGTTGTTTGGCGAATGTCTCGGCAAGATCTTTGCCACGTACCACGAGTACCCGCGGCCATTCTTCGTCAGTAATAACCAGATGATTATAGCTTTTATCGTCTTTGCTGCGAGTGTTATAGAGCGGCTTGTGAGTGCGAATAAGATTTGTCTCGAGGATTAACGCCTCAAGTACACTTTCAGTCTCAGTGCATTCCACCGCCACCGCTTCAGCAACCATCTTCTCAATCAGCGGCGAGCGCTTTTCTTTTATATCACTCGAAAAATAACTTCGAACTCGATTGCGAAGTGAGGTTGCTTTTCCGATATACAAGATTTTTTTTCGTGCTCCTAAAAAGAAGTACACGCCTGGACCGTCAGAAATTTTTTCTGTTTGTAGCGTTGCTTTGTCCATGTGTATTACAAGAGATGTTTCAAGTAGCGACCAGTATGTGATTTTTCATTGTTAGCTACTTGTTCGGGAGTGCCTTTTGCGACGATAGAACCACCGCCAGCACCTCCTTCTGGACCGACATCAATCACGTAGTCAGCGCTCTTTACCAAGTCAAGATTATGTTCAATCACTACCACCGTATTGCCATGATTAACCAGCTGCTGGAGAATCTCAATGAGTTTTCGCACGTCTTCATAGTGCAGCCCAATTGTTGGTTCATCGAGAAGATATATTGTCTTATGAGTATGTGGGCGATAGAGTTCTGAAGCAATTTTTACTCGCTGCGCTTCTCCACCTGAAAGGGTGGTGGCACTTTGACCTAGTTCAAGGTACCCCAGTCCAACGTCAAGCAGCGATCTCAAGCGTTCCTGAATTGCAGGGACATCAATGAAAAATTCATGCGCTTCTTCAATGGTCATGTGAAGTACTTCATGAATATTCTTTCGTTTGTAGTACACCTCGAGTGTTTCTTTGGTAAATCGCTTTCCGTCACAGACGTCGCAGGTGACGTACACGGTTGGCAAAAAGTGCATCTCCACCGCAATCTCACCGTTTCCCTGACATGCTTCACAGCGACCACCTTTAATATTGAAGCTAAAGCGTCCTGGCTTCCAACCGCGCGCTCGCGCTTCACTGGTAGCCGCAAAGAGATCACGGATGTGAGTAAAGGCACCAGTGTACGTAGCCGGATTTGAGCGTGGAGTGCGCCCGATTGGCGATTGGTCAATGAGTACTGATCTACCGAGATACTCTGTTCCAGAAAAACTGGTGCAGTTGTAGATTTTAGCGGTGCGGTGCTTTTTTTCTAACCTTGCCTTAAGATTTTTATCAATAATTTCATACATGAGTGTTGATTTTCCAGAACCAGACACTCCGGTAATACAGATAAGTCGCCCCAGCGGAATATCGATGTTCATGTTTTTAATATTGAATGCTTTTCCGCCTTTGATTTGCAACGATCCTTTTTCACCAGTGCGGCGCTCAGGAATTTCGATGACTCGATCACCGCGAAGATAATCTAGTGTCACCGAACCAGACACATTTTTCTTGTCCGTCAAAAGTTTTTCTAGATAGTCAGACACAATTACTTTTCCGCCATGCACTCCTGCTCCCGGTCCAATATCCACCAAGTAATCGGAGGCGCGAATGGTATCTTCATCGTGCTCAACAACAATAATGGTATTCCCCAAATCTCGGAGCTCGCATAATGTTTTAATCAACTTGTCATTGTCGCGTTGGTGCAATCCAATAGTTGGTTCATCAAGCACGTACAGTGCCCCCACCAATCCCGACCCCAACTGCGATGCCAAACGAATACGTTGTGCCTCACCCCCTGAAAGCGTGTTAGCACGTCGGTCGAGAGTAAGGTATTCAATTCCAACATCCTTCATGAAATCAAGCCTCTCAATTACTTCACGCAGCGCCGGCCACGCAATTTCTTCTTGCTTCTTAGTAAGCTTTAAATTAGCAATAAAATCAGCAGCTTCTGCAATAGTCATGCGGGTAAAATCGACAATGTTGGTTCCTAGCTTTTTATCATCTCCACCAAGATACACACGTAGTGCCTCAGGACGAAGTCTTGCTCCTCTACATACTGTGCACTCGTCACTTTGAAAAATCCCCACTACTCCAAGCCCGTTACATTCTGGACAAGCACCGTACGGGGAATTGAATGAGAAGAGACGTGGCTCCACTTCAGGAAATGAAGATCCGTCAACCGGACAGATGAACTTTGCCGATAAGATTCTCTCTCCCCCATCTGGACTTTCAATTTTAATGAGTCCATTGGCTTCATGGAGCGCGAGCTCAATAGCTTCTGAAAGTCGTTCTCGTGAACCCTTAGGGTCAGAAGTGAATTCACTGACGTAGATTTCATCAATCAAGACATCAATGTCGTGGCGTTTTGTTTTGGTAAGTTCGATACGTTCCCGAAGTTGTTTAATCGAACCGTCAATTTTTACTGTTTCGTACCCCTTCCCAAGCAGGTCGTAGAGCAATTGATAGTATTCTCCCTTTCTTCCCACGATAACAGGTGCAAAAATTGCCACTCTTCCCTTGGAAACTTCTATACCCAGCACTTGCTCGGCTTGCTTTTTTGTCGCTGTTTTAACCTCACGATCTTCAATCGACTTTAAAATCAGTCCCAATATTTCATCCTGTGAAAGCTTTTGAATTGGGACATCAAAATCAAGGCAGTATGGCTGCCCAATACGAGCGTAGACAATACGGAGGTAGTCGTAAATTTCAGTGATTGTAGCAACGGTGGAACGTGGGTTTCTTGAGGCTGATTTTTGATCAATTGAGATGGCAGGAGAGAGTCCAGAAATTTCATCAACATCAGGCTTCTGCATCTTATTTAGAAATTGTCGAGCATAGGGCGAAAGCGATTCTACATAGCGACGCTGCCCTTCCGCAAAAATCGTATCGAACGCCAGTGATGATTTTCCGGAACCTGAAGGACCGGTAATCGCAATCATCTTGCCGCGCGGCATTTCGACATCAATATTTTTGAGATTATGAGTTCGAGCACCACGAACAACAATCTTGGCAGCTTCAGCTCCACCCTTGTCCCATTCTGTTTTGGTTTGTCGTTTTTTAGCTTCTGCCATAGTGCATTTGAAATAAGGTAATAAATTGTTCCACCGATACCACAACTTCCCCACACGATGGTGGAGATGTCTAGCTAAACATTATACAAATAACTCACTAATGAGCAATTATCTGGTCTTGGTCTGATCAAATGATACTACTACATGACTTCCCACTTCCTTGATTGACTCAACTCCAATAGTTCCACCAAGGAGCGTTACGAGTTGCTTGGTAATGTACATACCCAACCCCGTACCTGAAATCATTCCAGAATCAACACCACCAACCCGAGTAAAAGGCGCAAACAATTTCTGTTGATCTTCAGCACTAATTCCCATGCCAGTATCCATAACGCGAATAGTGACCTGCTGATACTCTTGTGTGCAACGCAAGCGGATTGACCCTGTCTGAGTGTATTTTATTGAATTTGTGACAAGGTTTACCAAAATTTGCTGCAGTCGAGTTGGATCGGTATAGAGCATTATGGGATTCGGCAGTGGATCAAACTCAAGCTGCAAGTTTTTTTCTGTTGCCATTCCTTGTAGGCTCTCAACGACAGTGTACAGTACCGCACGGACATCTACGGACTGTTTTTCAATTTTTAATTTTCCTGACTGAAGACGAGCTACCTCAAGAAAATCGCTGACCAACGCGACCAAATGTTCAGCGGAAAGTTTTATGTTTCCAACAAAGCGTCTTTCATCTGGGATTAATGTGGTTGATTCTTCAAGGAAACTCGCATACCCTTTGATTGCCGTGAGTGGCGAGCGAAATTCATGAGCAATCATGTTGGTAAATAAATCACGCTCATGGAGGGTGTGCGCTAATGAATAATAGCGTTTTTGCCAGTTAATCTGACGGCTGAGCCAGTACGCCAACGCCATCAAAAAGACAAATATAACAGTAAGCACCAAATACGACTGTTGCTGGCGATAGGTCATTTCGGCGTCAACTTTTGAAAAATCTTGCTCAGAAAATATGTAGTAGTACACATTTTCAATCGAGATTCTTTTATATGCCTGCCACGTGCGTTTTCCTTCGATGATATATTCTGTTCTATGGAAATCGTACGTATTTGAAAATGCTCGTTCTCGAATTGACTCGGCATTTGGGTCATAGGTTTTGAGTAAATCAGAATCTTCGGAAGCGACGACCAACATGCCATTTGGAGATTCCATATACACACGCAGTTTTGTAACATCATCATTCTCAGTAACAATTGCCATAATTGTGTTATTGAGCAGTGCGCGATCAGCAGGAGCATTTTTCAAAACAGCTGAAAGCGTGTCGTGGATCATCCCGACGCGCAGATTTTCAGCCTCGTGAATATTGTCATACGCGGTACTGTAAAATAATTGTGAAACCCATATAAACAAAAGCGGAAAAACGAAAATAAGAATACCAACTAGTAAAAATCGAGAACTAGAACGGATTACCTCCCACCCATTTTTAAGATTGTGTAATAAATCTGATGTCATAGTACTCAAGCGAGATCCTTTTGTTGATCACTCATTTCATCATCTGAAAATTCAGTAATAATTATTTCTGAAGTATTTTTTCTTCTAAGTCCCAATCCCAGCATAAGGAGCAATAGTCCGAATCCTAAAATACTTACCGCAATCGCTAAATCGTAGCCGCCGCGGTCGACTTCAGTAATTGGTGGAGGGGTGACGGCAACAGCATCTGCGGCAGCGACAGGAGTAAACGCCTGCGCCTCCTTAACAAATGAAAACGGATTACTTTGAGCGATAATGGCACCAGCGTTATCTGTTATTGCCACATACACATCATGCCGTCCATCATCTAACTCCTTATCAAAGGTGAATACAAACATTCCATTAGCATCAGTGCGCACAGTAACTATCGTTGGTGTACTAAATATATACAGCGTTACAAAACTATTTGGCAATGCTGTTCCAGTGATTTCAGTTGCTACCGTTGGATTTTGCTGTTCTGTAGTATCAGCAATCAGGGGTACCACGGTGGTAATTGTAAGCGCGTCATCTCGAGTCAAACCGAGTGTCTCCTTTGGTGACTCAAAGCGGACAATGGCTTCAGGAGTCGCATCATTGGGATTGAAGCCACGCATAATTTCAACTCCGTCGGTAATACCATCGTTGTCAGTATCTGCTTGCCTAGGGTCAGTATTATATAAAGTTGTTTCATCAATGTCTGAGATTCCGTCCTGATCAGTATCGACTGCAGTTTCACCTTGTGAACGCTGCTTTCGCAGTTCCTCAAAAGTGTCAATGCGGGCTTGAATATCATTTATCCGGACGAGTAATTCATCGGCTACCGTATCAGAAATGTCACGAATTCGATCATTTTGATGCACCGAAAGCGCAATTGACTCGCGGCGAGTTTCGATTGCTTCAGTAGCAACTCGAACCAATGATTCATCGCCCGCTTGCTTGGCGGCTGCATAATTCGTGAGCAATGTCGCCAGATCTTGCTCATTTTCTTTAATCAGAGCCGATGTTTCTTCAGATACTCGTTCATCAAATGTTGTCTCAGGGACAAACGGTTCAGTATTGAGAGTGATAGGGGTACGCTCTTCAGTGCTTGGTTGCACCACAGGAAGAGAAGTTGCCGATAACGCATTTTTAACCGTTAATTTAATTGATTTTGAAGTATGCTTTACCCCATCGATTTTCGTTTGCGCAAAGAATTCGTAATCACCGTTCGGTAGATTTTTGGAATCAAAAACAAACGCCCACTGTTCAAAACGCTTCGTTGCCAGCGTGACAAAGCGTGCATTTAAAGCATTTACTGGCCGAGCGTATAGCTCCACGTAGTTTAAAGTAGTAGGAGTCACCAGATTCAGCACAGCCGCTTCAGTGAGCACAGTTGCGCGAGAACTAATAGAAAAATTAAGAGCGCTATCAGCAACTGGTTCACTCACCGGTACTGGCTCCGGCTCTTGAACAACAGGGGTGGTATCAGTAGTATTTTCTTCAGTATCATCTGCGGAAGATTCCGTTGTCGTGGTATCAGGCTCTGTTGCGGAGTCACTCACCGTAACCTTTTCATCGTTAAGACTATTAAACCATTTCTCAACATCTTCAGATCCAACGAAAAACTGGTTCGTTCTTCGTACGTATACTGTTGAACCATCCGCAGGCTTCACATATATACGAAGTTCGTAGTAATTTGGCGAGAGAGATGTGACAGGGATGCTGACGCGATACTTTTGACTAGAGAGTTTTTCAGCTAGAAGGGTAATAAAACCAGTCTTTCCTACAATCACTAAATTTGATTTCACTTCCAAGGCATTAGTGACTTCGAAATATACCTCCACCGGTTCAGTGACATTACTAGGTACACTATTTAAAAATCTAAATTCAGACTTTAAAACCAGTGTTTCTGATTCAGCGGCTATTTCTGTTGGTACAACTAATTGCTCTTCCTGATTTACCACTGTAGTGTCACTTACGATGGGATCATCGGTATTCGTGGTGGACGTAGGTTCTGAAATGGTTTCGTATGAGCTGTCAGTAACGGCAATCAGCTCTGCCTTAAGTGCCAATGATTGATTATTAAGACTAAAAGTAGCATAAGCAGCGCCTACCAAAATGAAACAAAGACCAGAAACATAAGCGATGCGAAACATTGCTTGCTCAAGCTCATTCATAAGTACTTGACTCTTTTCAATAGCACGCTGGCTCATATTCGAAGGAAGACGAACGGCATTTGCACTGTTTGTCGCGCGCTCCTTTTTGGTAGCAGTTTTGGTAGTGGTCTTTTTCGGCGTCCTTGCACTCTTCATTTTTTTTTCAGGAGTAGTCTTTAATGAAACTGACTCCACTTTCTTTCGTGTTTTCAACGCTGCTTTTTTTTCGTCTACCGTTGTCTTTTTAAGAGTACTCATGTAAATCAAGTATATACTGTAAAATTTAGTAAACGATAGTCTGCCTGTCGATAAATTAGGTAACTAGTGATTCAATTGTTTCAATCAATTCTGAGAGGTCAGTAGTCGCTTTCACGTAAAATCCTTTCGCACCCAACTCACTCGCTTTTTGCCGATCATCTTGCCCGTCTCGATTTGAAAATACTATCACCGGAACATTCTTGAGCCGATCGTCAGCCTTAATTTCTGCCAACACCTCAAAACCACTTTTTCCTGGGAGCATGAGATCTAAAATTATGACATCAGGCTTAAACTGATGCATGAGTGGTAGCGCTTCAACTCCATCTCGACTAAATTCACAAGGAAATTGTGAGCGGTCCATTTTCATTGAAAGCAGATTACGGAGTAGCGGGTCATCTTCAACGACAAACACACGAATACCAGAAGTGGTTACACGGGCTTCGGTAGGAGTAATATCAATAGCCGGACTACCAGAAAAGGCGTCACACTCACCAAAAACGGCTTTAATTTTTCCAAGTACTGAGCGCACCTCTTCTTCCGCAGTAATATAATCGGTCACTCCTCGAGAAAGTACCTCTTGTATTAAGTCCGCACTATCATCAATTAGTGAGAATACAGGGATTAATTCTTGTTTCGCGTAGTCAAGACAAAGATGAAACGCCTTGTCACAAGTATCGGTGAGATGTAAGTAATTTAAAATCACCACATCTGACTTGAGGGATTCGAGCTGCTCGAGAGTTACCTTTTCGCACTGAATTTTTTTAAGTATTGCCCCATGAGCTTCAAGCGATTCGCCTAAATTATTAAGCTGCGCAGTGTCTTCTCCAACAATGACTACAATCTTATTAGTAAGAATTGACATGCTTATATAGTAGCACTTTTATTTTTTGCACTAGCGAAATAACCACAGCTACTTTTTTTCTTGAAGAAAACGAATTTCATCCCGTAGAATTGCCGCTGTTTCAAAGTCGAGAATAGCAACCGCTTCTTCCATTTGACGACGCTTTTCCTTCAATACTTTTTTCGGATTTTTCTTATAGAGTTCACGATCAATCGTGAGTAGTGTGGTGACAGTTTCCTGATGTTCAGTGCGCATTTGATCGGCGATTGAACGAATCTCCTTAATGATTGTTTTAGGAGTTATGTTATGAGCTTTGTTATATGCTAATTGAATTTTTCGACGGCGATTCGTTTCCGAAATTGCATACTCAAGTGCCTTTGTAGTATCATCAGCATACAAAATTACTCTTCCATTCACATTTCTCGCAGCTCGCCCAATCGTTTGAATCAGTGCCGTTTCACTACGTAAAAACCCTTCTTTGTCAGCATCAAAAATTGCCACCAATTCAACTTCTGGAAGGTCCAATCCCTCACGCAGCAAGTTTACCCCTACCAGACAATCAAATTCACCTTTTCGAAACGCCGTGAGTATTGCAATACGCTCCATAGTATCAACGTCACTATGAATATATTTCGCCTTCACCTGCTTTTCACTTAGGAACTCGGAAAGATCCTCTGCCATTTGTTTGGTAAGGGTAGTTACAAGCACACGCGCCCCACGCCCAATGACAGTTATTGCTTCGGCAATAAAATCTTTTACTTGCCCCACATATGTTCCCTGCTCAATTACTCCACGAACATCAATCTCAGGATCAATAAGTCCAGTAGGTCGAATGATCTGTTCTACCGGAGCAAGTCCCGCTTCCTCCAATTTTGCCAGTTCATACTTTCCTGGAGTGGCAGTAGTGAAAATAACCTGCCCAACTCGTTCTTCAAACTCACTAAAGCGTAACGGGCGATTATCTACCGTACTAGGAAGCCGAAATCCAAACTCCACCAAAGTATTCTTGCGAGAGCGGTCACCAGCATACATTCCATTAAGTTGTGGAATGGTCACATGTGATTCATCAATGATAGTAAGAAAATCTGGTGTTCCGTCTTCTTTATGTGGGAAATAGGACAGTAGCGTGTAAGGTGCTTCTCCCGGCTTTCGACGGTCAAAATGTCTCGAATAGTTTTCAATACCATTGCAGTACCCAATTTCTCGTATCAACGCCAGATCATGTTCTGTCCGGCGCTTTAAGCGCTCTGCTTCAAGAATTTTTCCTTCCTTTTTAAATTTCTTTAGTTGTTCGTCGAGTTCTAATTTAATGTCAGCAATGGCTACTTTTCGCTCATCTTCCGGAGTAACAAAGTGCTTGGCTGGAAAAAGATAGAAAAAATCAGGGGTTTCAATAATGGCTCGAGTGATTGCGTCGATTTTTGTAATTGCCGAAACACCTGCCGCGTCAAACCCCAGACGATAAATTACGCGCTCATTGATAGGCATAATTTCAACAGTATTGCCAACAGCGCGAAATTGCCCAGGAGAAAGGTCGGCATTAGTGCGCTCAAAGTACACATCTATCAGTGTTCGCAAGATATCAGTTCTGGTGGTAGCAAACCCGCGAGCAATTTTTAAATGCTTCTTCTCATATTCAGCTGGCGAACCAAGACCATAGATACACGAGACTGAAGCGACAATAATGACATCTTTCCGCGTTAGGAGCGCTTGGGTGGAGGCATGTCGCAAGCGATCAATCTCTTCATTAATCTGTGCCTCCTTCTCAATATAAGTATCGGAAGTTGGCATATACGCTTCTGGTTGATAGTAATCGTAATACGACACAAAGTAATGCACCGCGTTATGAGGAAAAAAATCGCGATATTCCTGTGCCAGCTGTGCGGCTAGCGTTTTATTATGAGCAATTACTAAAGTTGGTTTTTGTACCGCTTGAATTACGTTTGCTGCTGTGAATGTTTTCCCAGAACCGGTTACCCCTAATAGCGTCTGGTATTTATGTCCAGTCTGAAGCCCTTGTAATAGCGCGGCAATTGCTTGAGGCTGATCGCCGGCAGGAGTTTTTTCGGTGGTAATTTCAAAATTCACCTTCGTACTATACCTTGTACTATCATAAAAAAAAAGTCAGGGAGAAATTCTCACCCTGACCTGCCGTCGCGCTGTTGCATGCGCAACAACGACATCTGCTCCGCCGTTGCCAGCGTCAATTCGTACGTCAGAAATTGACGCTCAACTGTCATTGGCAAAACGTACTTCACCGTCTGCAACACCTTGGCATGTTGTTTTTCGGCGTCCCCATACAGGGTAAGCATGTTATGCAAGCGGTCGATGCATTTCACCGTGAGCGCTTTTTCTCCGCCCTCCCTCACTCGAGCAAATATTGCCTGCTCGTAGGTGTCTTGGTCAGAGAAATGATGCGCCTCTGGCTTGGTGAGGGCAAAAACAATTTTCGCCACCTCTTCGCCGTACATTTGCTCGATACGTTCATAACTCCATATGGTGGGATAATCCTCCATCATGTCGTGAAGCAAAATTGCCAGCAGAATCGAGATATCGCGAATGTTGCAGTACACAAACGCGATGGCGAACATCGAAAATTCATGCGACTTCAGAAGCTCACCATTTCTTCTTCTCCCCTTGTCATGAGTCTTTACGACACGATCAAGGGTGGCTATCAATATCTGATACTGCGTACTCCCCCGTCCATACACATCAGCGATTCTCCTTTCAATTTGGGAACGATAGCGATGCCGTTTGATCAACAAACGAATTTCTCTTATTTGACGGTACATGATTTGTACCTCCTCAAGTAACTAACCAATATCAGTATGACACTTTTTTTAAAAAAATCAAGGTTGCTATTTTTGTGGCAAAATCTGCTCCCGAAGTCGCTTCGTAAACTGCACGAGGTAGTACAAATTATGCAGACTTGCTAAATGTGCACCAAGCATTTCTTGACTACGAAAAAGGTGTGCTAAATACGCCTTTGTATAATGTGTACAAACATAACAATCGCACGACTCATCTGGTTTACCAAAATCACGCTGATACTTACTGTTAAGAAGATTGGTGCGTTGGTGACCATCATTCGTTCGTTCATAAATAGTTCCGGTTCGCGCGATACGAGTTGGCGCCACGCAATCAAACGTATCACATCCCAACTTCACCCCCTCGGTAATATCTTCCGGTTCTCCAATACCGAGCAAATGACGCGGTTTATCTTCAGGTAAAATTTCGTTCACGACTCGGAGTGCTTCACCTAGGTCAGCTTTTGAAAAACTTCCACCAATACCATATCCTGCAAAATCCATCTTCGAGAGTACCTGCGCGCTTTCTTCACGCAAATCAAAGTATCTACCACCTTGCACTACACCATAAAGTCCTTGTTTCTTCAGCGCGTCATAGTTTTGTTTATGTGCCAAAATACTTCGTTTTGCCCAGCGATGAGTTCGTTCCATTGCTTCACGCTGATATTCCTTATCAGCGCTCGGGCTCGTACATTCGTCAAATGCCACAATGATATCGGCACCGATTTTATGTTGGATGTCGATTGAACGCTCTGCTGTAAAACGATGCATCGTGCCGTCGTGATGCGATGTAAATGTCACTCCTTCTTCATCAATCACACACAATTTTCCATGCGCAGTCGCCAATTCTTTTGAATAGACATTAACTGACCGCCCATCCACTTGTGGTGCAGTTTCATTTTCGGCAAACTTTGTCACTCCTTTGCCAAATGCTGCTCCAAGCGAGAACACTTGGAATCCGCCACTGTCAGTCATGGTGGGTAATTGCCAGTTTGCAAAGCGGTGTATGCCACCAGCTTCAGCGACAACATCTTCTCCAGGTTGCAGAAAAAGATGGTAGGTATTCGCAAGGGCGACCTGATTGCCGACGTAGTCACGCATGTCTTCTGGTTTAATGCTTTTTACCGTACCTTTTGTTCCCACCACCACAAAAGCCGGTGTCTCAATATCACCGTGAGGAGTATGAATAATGCCAGCGCGAGCGAGCGTACCAGATATTCTTTTTTGAATTGTAAAAGTAATCGGTTCCATTGATGTAATTGCGGTGAATTATTTTTATAATGCTTTATTTTATAAAATACGGCAATGTCGGATTCGAACCAACATTGCCGCACTTCATTTTCCCGTCACTGCTAAATATGTTTTTTATTTAATAGCAACCAACTCAATCATAAATACTAGTGTCGCGTTTCCAGGAATTGGTCCAATTCCCTGCTCCCCATACGCCATATTTGGTGGAATTACTAATGTGCGCTGTCCACCAACTTTCATACCGACGAGACCTTTTTCCCACCCTTCAATCACTTGACCAGCACCGACAGTGAATTCAAATGGTTGTCCACGTTTTTTTGAGTTATCAAACTCTTGTCCATTTTGTAATGTACCAATGTAATGCACGGCAACGGTGTCCCCGTCTTTCACTTCTGCCCCAACTCCAACCTTAATATCATCTACTACCATACGATAAAAATTACCCTGACTATTTGTTGCTGCTAAATATGCCTGCGCCCGTGCGCTTTCTACATTTTCAGATTGTCCCACTACCACCACCCCTGCGTCCTGAGCCGTAATCACCTGCGCTGTTAAATCGGTTTGTAATGGTCGAAAGAGCGTCGTATTAACCTGCACCAAGTACAAAGCCAACGCCATAAAGAAAACACTTGTTGCCGCTCCAATTAATTCAAATTTATTAAACATACACAATAATTTATCTGACAATCATAGCTATTTTTGATGAAGATGCAACCAAACTGCCCATGGGAAGGAATCCTCGCCTAATTGAAGGCGCAATTTCACTACCGCTCCGGCTCGCAAGTGAATGAAGGAAGCGTACATGGTGTGCGGCAGTCATTGCTCGCGGTTGCGAGAGCGATGCTTCACTAGTGACCGGATGAAGATATAAAATCGGATCATCGGAGACATCTAGCTGCAACACCAACCCCTCTTGTGTTTCTAGTGAAAAATATTGGTCAAAAATATAGTTACCAAGTGAATAAAATACTGGAACTCCGTCAATTACATCGACATTTTGTACGACATGTGGATGATGACCAACAATTAAATCGACACCAGCCTTCACCAACACTTCTGCCAAGTCACGCTGTGAAGTATCATTCACGAGTTCATATTCTGTCCCCCAATGTACATAGGTAATCTGCATATCACTACGCTTGCTAGCGTACGAAACCATCGCTTCAACTTCTGATACGGTTGGCATTTGCGCTAAGGTGTGAATAGTGAGCAACGCAACCACCTTATGATTGACTGTAAGAAATGAAATGGATTCTTTGCTTATTTGCTCTGGGTGACCCATTGGAGTGAAATCATGCGCTAAAAGCGTTTCTTTTGTATGAAGAAAATTTTGTTTCCCATAATCAAAACTATGATTATTCGCGAGCGAAAGGTGCGTAAAGCCAGCCTGCCTTAAATACGGAAGAAAGGACACATCTGCTGAAAAGCGCATTGAACCAGCGGCAGTAGGTTCATGCACCACAGGCACAGCTGATTCAAAGTTTCCAATAACATAACTCGATGGTGCAATGGTTGAAAATCTTAATCCATCAAATGGATAACTTGCTGTGTAACGTCGTGACAACACTTCTACATTTCGAGCAAGAAGCACATCACCAACAAATATGAGTGCGTTCGGTTCTACTGTGCCAACCGTTAAGATGGAAGTGACCTCAGGAGACAAGTTTGAGGTACTCACCTCATCTGTAACAGGAACAAATGCCGCTGAGCCGTAGCTATGACTTGGAATAGTAAAAGAAATTTCAATCGTTGAAAGCTGTACCAGCAGCGTTACAGAAAGTATAAAGGCAAAAATTTGAGCACTGGTCTGTTGTTGCATAATATGGAGTTACATTCCTGGATGGAAGACTCCAATTTTATGTAAATACATGTAGAAAAGGATGCCGGAAACAGCCAATAGTACTGATGAGACCCAAACGACTATGTATTGTGTAAATGATATTTGCTTCTTCTTTTTTCGCTCCTCGATTTTATCTTCGATTGAAATATCGATACCAAGCAAATTCGAAATTTCATCTGACCGTAAGGCATCGCCAGTACGAAATACTTTATGGAGACCATCCACTCGTGTTTGTTTTGTATTGACATCTTCTCGCAAAATCATTAATGCGGTATCAACCTCATCGTTTGAGTATCGTGCACTAAGAAGAATGGAACGAATTTGCTCGTCCGCGGAAGACGCCGGTACGCCATTAATTTTTAGAATTGTTTCAACTTGTTTTCTTGTAATCATAATAACTCATCAGGCATTTCATTGACCGATTTATCTTCAATCACATACTGGTGATACATTTCTAAAAGCGCAAGAAATAGAGTTACGATCACAGGTCCAATAATAAATCCAATTGGACCAAACAGTGCAATACCTCCTAAAACTGAAATTAGCACAATGAACGGATGAAGATTGTTCCCTCTACCAATGAGATATGGACCGATCATATTATCAACCAGACCAACAATTAACATCGACCAAATCAAGAGACCAAACCCACTAAAGAGATCGCCGACATAGAACAAGTACACAATCGCCGGAGCAGTCACGATTGTCGTCCCAATTCCTGGCATAAGTGCTCCCAGTGCCGCAATCGAACCCCACAAAATGGCACGATCAACACCGAAAATTGTAAATCCAATAGCCACTAGTGAACCCTGTATTAATGCCACGAGCACGGTTCCCGTAGCGACGGCTCTGATAGCGCGCGCTAGACGGTTAAGAATTGCTGTATCTTCGCGATTTGGCAGCGGACTCGCATTGATAAGCACTTGTAAGAATTCTCGACCGTCACGGAAAAAGTAAAATGAACCAATCAGGGCAATAAAAAATATGAAAATAGTAGATATTGTCCCCTTAAAAATCGCTCCCAAACTACCAGTCAACCATTGCGCTGTCTGTTTAATTTGTTCATTGATATCGATTTGGAAGTCTGGGGCAAAGGCTTGAATTCGAGTTTCAATGAGGGTCACGCCAGATTGAATTGATAAATTACCCGCGTCGAGGTCTTGATAAAAAGAAACTATTTCTCGTACCACCATCGAGGAAAGTAAAAACAAAGGAATAACCACCACCAGTAGCACCAACAGCGTAGAGAGGAGTGCTGCAATTGTTTTGTTTTGCTTTGGCACACGACGTTTAATGCGTACATACATTGGATGACAAATAGTCACGATAATCATAGAAAGTGCCAATGCCGTTAAAAACGGCTCCATGATGAGCCACACCATATAGCCGGCAAATAAAAGCATAGCAAAGAAGAATACATACTGGACAACTCGACTCATTTGCATAGCGTTAGTATACAGCATTGTAATCAGATACAAAAAGGATCATGCACAGGCATGATCCAAATTTATCTACAATTGTTCTTGTAGCTGCTTTTGCGACACCAGAGCCGCTGCTTCGAGAGCTTTAAATGAAGCGCTCGCGGCATTGTCTAGTGCCACAAAAGAGCTGTTAAAAAATTGTGATAGTCCCCAAAGAACTATCAGGAATCCAATTGCCTTGAACATAGCGTTCGCGCTTGCGACTTTGAAACCTCCTTCGACAGAGGCTCCACATAATGTGTGGATGGGTCGCAGCAATTGGATTCCTTCCAATCTCTTTTGATTATATCACAAAAATAAGACAAATGCAATTATACCCGGTAATGTGCAAGCACATTTGGCACTTTTCATTATCATTAATGAATGTGCGTATCTATGGCTCAAACAATACAGGAGGAGCGGTGGCGGTGGCTCAAACCCATTATCAATAAGGAAATGAAGTTGGTCGATGTTGCAAAGGTATGCCCGCACTCAATGCGGAGCCTCAAGCGCTGGAAGAAAGCGTATGAGACGCATGGTATGCATGGTCTCATACCAAAGAGTACGGAACCGAAGATGTCTCCGAAGGAGACATCTATACGCATTAAGGAAGAAGTCATCCATCTCCGGAAACAGACAGGCCTCTGCGCACTCAAGCTCCACTGGAAGCTCAAGAAACAGGGCATCCACATACCTCCCCGCACCGTGGGAAAGATACTCAAGCAGGCAGGCTTGGTACGGAAGTATCGCGTGAAGAAGACCACATACAAATACCTCCGTGCAGAACGAAGACCCAGTGAGCTCGTCGAAATAGACGTGAAGTACGTACCGGGAACTGTTGCGGGCAAACGGTACTATCAATACACTGCAATCGATACTGCAAGCAGGTGGAGGTACCTGCGTATCTTTGAGGAACAGAGCACCTTCCATTCGATGCTCTTCCTTGAGGATGTCGTTGACCGGTTCCCGTATCCCGTCACAGGCGTGAAGACGGACAATGGCAGTGTCTTCACTAACTATTATCTGGGCACGAACAAGCGATCCGACCTCACGGTGAAGACACTCCATGCACTTGATCAGTGGTGTGCAGAGCACGGCATCATTCACTACCTCATCGATCCGGGGAAGCCTGCGCAGAACGGCACCGTGGAGCGGAGCCACCGCGAGGACCAGGAGAAGTTCTATGAACGGCACGCCTTCCGCTCAGCGTTGGACCTCAAGAAGAAGATACGTCTCTGGAATGAATATTATAACAATCTTGAGCACTGCGGACTTAATGGAAAGACACCCAATGAGGTATTATATGGAAAAGTGACAAATGTCATTGCTTAAAACAACCCCTTATTTCATCAGTTCATTAACCACTGCAGCTAGTTGTTCAGAGGTAATCGGTCCCCGCTGATGATGTACAATCTCTCCTTCTTGGTTGTAGACAATGGTTTCAGGCATGGCAAAGCCTTCCACTGACTGGTAATAGCGATCGTCTGCATCAAGAATGAGTTCTACTCGGTCAGTAACACCCAGTGTCTGCAAGAATCGTTCTGCCATAGTTTTGGGCTCAGCACGATTAATTGCCAGTACCACCAAGTCTTCATTGTTATACTGTTCGTCAAACGCAGCCAATAGCTGGAGCTCCTTGCTGGAATCAGGGCTCCAACTTGCCCACGAATTAACGACAATAATCCGACCAAGATATGTGTCGAGTGAAAGAATGTTTCCAGTCAAATCAGTGTATGGCGTTTCATCAGCAGCAACACGAAGCGCTTTACTGGCAGGAGTATTTGCTGCCTGCTCTCGCTTATTTTCAAACTGCACAAAAACAAGATAAGACAACCCAACAAAGATGACGATACCAATAACTACCAGCGTAACGATGCTTTCTCGAGAAAATCGTCTCATCATTTACCCTTTAATGAATAATTCAAAATCTTCTGGTCGCTCTCCTTGCGCAGCAGGAATAAGATTGAGCTCAATATCTCGACCCATAAACGTTGCTTTAATCACTGCTTCGCTGGAAGCACTAAACGAAACTTGGAACCGTTGATTTGTCATCATCTGCGCACACATTTCAGCATTATTTATAACACTAAAATCAACCACCACTTGTTCAGGGAACGACTCCATCACTCGTGCTTCAGCTTGAAGTAAATCACAGGGAGTTGGAAAGGTAATCTCACCAACAAGAGTATGCACTCCGTCGATAAGGTAATGTTTGGCATCAACGCGAGTAATTTCAGGATACGGAACTTCATCAACCGAGATAGTTGGTGGAACGACAGTGGTTTCCTCAAGTTCCGCTTTTTTAATCGAAGCGTACATAAACATGCCAATAACAATCAGCACAAACAAACTCACGATGAGAATAATTGATCTTTGACTCATATGCTAAAACTTAAATGAGTAATCCTTCCTGTTATTGTACCGCATTTTGTAAATCTTTGCCGACATAAATGATAATTGGCGTTTCTGTACCTGTCGCTTCAGCATATGACGAGAGCAATGCTCCATACACTTGCTCACTTAATTCGAGCGCTTGTTCGCCGTATTCTGGCGCATAGACCACAATTGTATTATCTTCAATGCGTTCCAAGTCAGTCGATAGCGAAGAAATAACATACCCCGCTGCTTCCAACCTGATTCTCAAGTCAGCAGCCAAGCCAGCGACGCCACTTTGATTTACAATTTTAATTGCAGGGAAATCTTTTTCTTGTATTTCAGCCGTGGTAGTAGCGCTACTCTTTATAGTTTCATACTGTAGCTGCTCCGATGAAATCGTAACATCTTGTTCTAACCCATCAATTGTTACCTCGTATGAACGATTACTTTCTGAAGCAGTAGAGACATACCAGAACACCACCCCGAAAAAGAGCACAAAAAGAATCATACCAATAAAGAACATTCGGTACTTAAACACAATCGCGACCACACTTGAAAACTTTTCACCGAATGAAGCAGAGTCTCCAAAACGAGCACGTAAGTCGAGTATTCCCTCTTCAATTGGCGCCACCACCGAAACATTTGCTTGTCGCCTACGCGCTGTTCTATGAGACTGAGTACCAAGCTGCATTTCTGGAGTGAGACCAGCAAGGGTAAGCATTTTTCTGACATAGAGCTTAATTGACCACACCATAAACGCAATAAAACCAACCAGTAAACCTATTACCAGTAAAGTAATCTTCCACGGAATAACCCAAAATGCCGTCTCGGCACTGACGAATTGTCGACTTCCCTCCCCGTACGCCAACGTCGCTACCACTGAATATCTCCCAATATCAGCCAACGACCATTCTCCAGACCAATGAAATGAATACTTGCGAATACTATTTGGTAACACATTTCCAAAAAGTGTCTGTCGGTTTACAGGAATGATACCTCTCTCCTCACCCCACATGTTAAATATTTTTATTTCACCCTGTGGCAAAATATGCACATTGCCCTTGTTTTGGAAGCGAAGCTCAAAATCCATTTCTGGCTTTTCGACGATTCGTTGTGTTCCTCTGAACTCTCGGATGACTCCCTCTTCGATAATATCTCCAGTCACTCGTAGAAAAACCAGTGAAGTGACCACTTGCGAGGTTTCTACCGCAGTTTGTCCTGAACCAGAGTCGAGTGATTTTGTTCCAATCAGGATTGCACCAAAATGTCCTCCCGGAGGAGCATTGGTGGGAACCTTAATTTTAAAAGGGATTTCTGCGGTTTGCTCGGCTTTAATGGTGAGTTCAGTTTGTTCCAGTGTTACCCATTCCGCGAACGTCTGCCCCCCCGACTCTTCTTTCAGAATTGGCAAAAATTTTCCTTGTCCTGATTCGCCTTGTGGAGCAAAATTTACCACATCAGTATAAATCGTAATATCATAAGGATTAGCGTTGACCACTCGAACAGTACTTACCCATTCCTGCTCTGGGTTTGCAGTCATCTCAAAAAGTGTTGGAGAAACACTTAAGGTGAGAGAGCCGCTTTGCCCATGCGCCACAAAAGGCACCACGAAACAAAGAAAAAAGAAAGCAAAAGTATTAAGACTTATTTTTGAGATCGATATCATGATCTTTTGGCTTCGAATCATTTCCATCACGAACATACATTGGTATATCTTGAAATTCAGGATCTTCCTCATGGTGGAAAAATACCCGACGGAATAATAGCGAAATTAGTATCGCTACTACTAGCGTACCACCAAAAATGAGCAAAAGTAAGTGAAGCGGCATTAAATAGAAATAGGTAGTATCTTGCAATGACCCTTGCTGATCTTCTCCATACTTCAAAAAAACGTTTGCTTTATACTTTCCAAGGTCATTTTCAAGAGGGATGGTGGCTTCTAATGTTATTTTTCCCTGCGGCTCAACTCGCTCTGCCGTCTGATTAACAGGAACTGCCATCAGCTCTCTTCCTCGAGAATCATAAAAAATAATTTCTCCCGTAGGAACAGAGGCGATATCACCATTGTTTTCAAGCGCAATAGTTACGGTTCGGTCAGAATCATCAATAACGAAGCGCTCTGTTACAAAACTTGCAATTCTCATGCTGTCTACCCGTTCATCGGCAACCGTAACTTTTACAATTACCCCCTTCGCTTCACCAGCCATTGCAATCGCTTCCGCTGCCGGTCTATCAGGAGCCTCAACCAAGCCGACAAATACGTGATATTCTCCCGGTTCCGCGTAAGGGTGTACACGGATTGTTAATGGAATTTCTGCTGTTTCTCCTGCTGGCACTTCGATTCTTCCGCGTGAAATTTCAATCCAGCTCGTTACGGTGTTAGTACGATCGGTCATAACCGGCGATACAAATTCTTTAATCTCACCGGCGGTGTCGAGCGTAATTTCATTCACTGTCGCATAGAGCACCGCCTTTCGGTAGTCATAAACACTTTTAATGGTAATCGTGTTCTCTACCACTCCACGTGGTGGCAGTGTTTCGTCAATTAGAAGTGGTCGAATCGTAATTTCCGAAGCCGCATTGACGGTACCCGCCGAACATAAAAACAATCCGAAGATAAACAGTGTGAATATTTTTTTTCGCATAGAACGTATCATACCATTTAAAAAATTGGGATAGACATATACACAATATTGGTTTGATAATCTCCCGCCGGCTGCTGTTCAGAAATCAATACCCGATACACAATATCGTGCGTATCACTCGTTGGGATTGAACTGTACATTATTTCCTGCGGTGTAGTGGTAAGTGCAGCATAAGAATCAATCGGCGCAAACCGTCCTGAGCCACCTTCGAGTGTTGCGTCAGTGGTATGGTAGCCGAAACAACCAATTGCAGGTTCCGCGCAGCTCGCGGTCCAACCGGCTGGTGCAGCATTACTGCTCGTAATTGGCGGAATTATCTCACCATAACTATTAGTAAGTTGTTGCGTGGCATACATCAGTAATTGATACCCCTCAGTAGCATTGGTCGTCACCGTGATTCGCTGCACCGCTTCAAACGAACCATTAAATGGTAACGAACCAAAACCAATTGATGTTGGAGTAGTGGTCGCATCCGCAATAATGCCCGCCACTTCCATACCAGCGTCAATACCAGAAAGAGCTGAAACTAATTGCGCGCCCTGTGTCACTAACGAAGGGTACGAAGCAGCCGTATCAAGCGCGACCAGTTCTGCAGTGGTGGTGTCGTAAAGACGGAAATAGTACACGGCACTCGCTCGCGCTCCTGCGTGTTGCAACGTAAATTCGTACTCAGTAATCGTATATGAACCTTGATCAAAAGTAGCGGTGAGAGTATTCGTTCCCTCATTGTAAGTACCACACCCTGCACCAACACCTGCTACACAGGGATCAGCGTCAGAAATGACACTCGCGGTAATTATTTGGTTATCTATTCCTGCTTCATCAGCATAACACCACAATGAATCTTCCAAACAAGTCGAGGTACCCGTGAGCGTATTTACTCCTTGGGAGAAATCAGCATACTCTGAATATTGCACCACGAATTTATTATTATTTCCTGCCGCACCAGATTTTTCACGAAGCGTGAGCCGGAGTTTTATACTATCTTCATTGGGAATTTCTACCGGCGCAACATTTTCTGCAGCGAGTGGCAAGGTGGGAGTAAAATTTATTTCATCACCATACCAACGCCATGTTCGCAACACTGGTTCATACCCCACCGTTCTAATAACAGGATAGAAATTATAGCTTTCAAACTGTGTTCCTGTCGATTCCACCATGCGGAAACAATATGAACTTTTATCACTTGCTCCATTGTGTTGTACCACCCAATCATATTCAATTTCATCACCTGGAAACGCGGTGTAAGGATTAAGTGCCGTATTATTTTCCTCCTCATAAGTGCCGGCGACCGTAGCAATCGAAAGCAGTAAATCACCACCACTAGGTGGTTCGGTTGACAGTGGAGTACCATCTACAGGGACATTATTCACTCCGCGCCACGGTGCCGTAGTACTGCCACTTTCACCTAATTCGTTCCACTCGGTAATCGCTGAACAGGTGGTTACTCGTTTGGCATATTCAAGTCGAAAAGCGTCTAGCGTAGCCGGCATTGCCGAGCTGGTTACAGAAATTGTCATCCTAATACGAATCGTATCACCAAGTGCTAAGGGATTATCATCAGCAGTCATTTCAGTATTTTCACCAAGGGTCCCCACACTTGCTTGCCATGCAATACTCGGCGTCAATAAATTATTGTCTTCGTATAATCGGAAGTAATTCTGCTCAAGTTTTCGGGCAGCGGTTGGCCACTCTACGACTTCAGTACGGTAGTTAAGATTCGAACTAGTATCACTACGCCACAATTCATACTGTGTAGTGGAAATTAATCGCACGCCAAGCATTGGCTCTGGCCATGAACGAGTTGCTCCATCACTGCGGTTATTTACAAAAATCGAAGCGGTGGAAAGGTCTTTAATCGTGACACCGATGTTTAAATTATTTGTCTCTGGAGACGTACCACCAGAATTAAGCGTGCCGTTGGCACGGGCAACCCTCATCACCAATCCTTGCGCTTGAGTGTTTTCTATAACCCATGCTACTGAGACGTGTCCACTTGGGGTAGAGGCTGCGGCATCAAGCAGGAACGATACTTGTCCAATACCCGAGAGCCACACCTCATGTCCAAAGTCAGCATGATTGTTTGACGTGGTGCGCTTTTGGGCGTGCACAAACGTACGTGACAAACTATTAACGGCAGTCATTGGTTTTGTCTCCACACTCCCAGCGGCAGTGGTATGTATGTTCAATACGTTGCGTCTTCCAATTGCTACCCGTAAATTCAACCAGCGCGTAACTGACGCTTGAAACCACTCCCGAGACCCCGCGAGTGAACACCGCTTGGTCTGTCGTACCGTTCCATGCTGCAGTAGAAATACCTTCATGATAAGCGTTACGACCCGTATCGGCATTGAACTGCCCCGTAATAAACACCACGACATCAGCGTCAGTAGTAATGGTGTTGGTGACCGTACCATTCACCGTAAGATTTGCAGCGCCATACGAAACTGCCTCCTGACGACGAACAATCATTTCATTTTCTCCTCCCGCCACTCCCGTATATTCGATAATTTCCCACGAGACTCGGGTGTTCCCTGCCGCTCCTGTACCACGAGCAAAAGTGATACTGGAAGTAATGTTATTAGGATTCGTAATATACACTGTCACGTCATCAGCGTTGCTGGCGGAAGTACCAGTATTGGGACCGGCTCCCGTATGATGGGTGTTGGTAATGCGAATGAAGGCGTTACTAGAGCTGAGTGGTGCTTCGTATTCAGTACCAGCAGTAATGGTGAGTGTATCGCCAGTAATGGTAGAAACCCCACGTTGGACCTTGAAGTCGGTATCGAGCTTAATAGTTGCTTCGCCATAGTTATCATATTGCACGAGTGGTACATCAAGCGCCGTCACTCGAAAACAGTAGGTCGCTCCTTGCACTGCATCATCAGTGGCACTAAGTGCATACTCAAGATCAAGATAATTATTCGCTGGAAGTGTCGAAGAAGCAGTGAGATCAGTAGTATCATTCACCCCGTTATTGTTCACTAAAAACGTCGCTGCACCATTACTTACTCCACCCGTTGCTTCGGCGATATCAGTCGTATCATTTCCTTCGGTAAGATTTCCCGTTGGTACCATCTGCCAAGCATCAAGCGCAGTATCAACCGCAGTCCATGTTGTCGCGGCGCTACAAGTACTTATCTTTTGTGCCCACTCAATCCGATATCGTGTTTCAGGTGCCGACGTCAAACCGGTATTGGCAACTGAAAACCGCAGACGATAGGTAGTGTTTTTTGCCACCTCAGTGAGCGCCGAATTTGCCACCCCTCCTGTAGCAGAAGTTGCCCCAGCCTGATCACCATCGTTGTTACGCCAATGATAGCCAGTCTGTACCACATAAGGAGCAGCAAAAGTTGTCATTCCGTCGATTGCAACTGGCGAATTTGGTGCCACTGAGGAACCTGAAATCACTACTTCTGATGCTGGATCGGTAATCAAAATATCGAGTAATTCGCCATTACTAGCACCAGAACCGACATTATAACTAATATAAAAACACACCGTTTGCGTTGGAGAATTACTGACAGTACTTACAAATGTTGCTTTGTTACTGCCGTCAAAATTTGTGACCGCACTACCAAATTGCGCATCTGTATTAGCGTACGACACATCATCACATGTATACGGTGCTGTAGTATCAAGATCATAACGAAGAATGATATTTGATATATCGTTTTGCACATCAACCGTACCACTGGCAGTTACGGTCACACTAGAAATAGTTCCTGCTCCAGCGGTGAGATCGGTCACTCGAAATGCTCCACCAGCATATTGATTTGTAACAGGAATGGTGACTGAACTAGTTTGGGTTCCAATCGTATCAACAAGTACATCAGCAGCAATTGTTGCCTCTGGGTAATTGACGTACACCGGTAGCGGTGTACCAGCATTCGTTACTCGAAAACAATATGTTGATCCATCAGAGACAGTAGCACTCGCAATAATAGCGTATTCGAGTTCGACAAATTGCGTATCAGAAAGTACGAGAGATCCTGTCTGTGAAGTCGTGTCACGCTCACCACCGTTTGGAGAAAGAAAGTTGGTGTTTGTATCATTTACGCCACCAATCCCGAGAGCAATATTAATTGTATCCGCTCCATCGGTGAGATTTGTGGTTGGTGACATATCAAAATCATCTGCTGTTGCTCCCACATCAGTCCAGCCTGTAGCGGCACTACAGGTACTCACCTTCTGTGCGTACTCCAATCGAAATTGCGTAGTCGCGCTACTCGTATTTCCTTCGTTTGACACCGCAATTCGCAACCGTTTCGTAGTCGTCTTTGGAAAAACATCATAACTGGTATTTTCACTTCCTCCAGTTGCTGACGTAGCCTCTGACTCATCCCCATCATCGTTACGCCAGTGATAATTTTCTTGCGTGAGGAGTGGTCGTCTTAATACAGTGGTACCTGAAAGCAACACTGCTGTTGCCGGAGTGATTACTGGCACACCAGACGCTACCACATCAACGGCTGGATCAGTGATTTGAATTTCAATCGTTTCGCCTGCTCCTGCAGTCGATAGCACATCAAGCACGGGGTACACACACATTGCTTGAGTTGTGGTAATACTCGCACTTCCTGTAAATGTCGCCGTTCCATTTGTAGATGAAAAACCATCAGTGTCCGTGCTACCAAACTGGGCTTCAGTACCGTCATAGGTCAATCCTGAACAATCATAGGGTGCGGTAGTGTCATAGTCATAAAAAAGCTTAATATTATTAAGATTATTCTGAGCATCGACTGTTCCCTGTTCAGTAATTGTTATTGACGTCACACTTCGACTACTAGTTTTTTCCACGATTGAAAATGCGCCACCGACATGAGCCGTTGTAGTAGGAATACTGAGATCTTGTTGTACACCAAGTGTCCCAACGGTAACGTTAATCACTGGATCATACGTAACGATCCCATAAGCAGCATAGGCTCGACAACGATTAGCACTACTACCACCTGAACGAGTGCAAGCAATACGTACTTGCACCCCATCAAGTACAGCTTGACTCAGTGTTAATCCAGTGAAATTAATAGTATCCCACTGTGTCACCGTACGCCTTGTCACATTAGTCGGTCCAGCAATAACAGTACCAGCTGAGTTTACTAGTGAGATAGACATAGTCATGTTGGTACCAGTTTCCTGATGATACACATCAACAGCAATGGCTGTAGCTGTAGCCACACCAGAGAGTGTTGTCATGTCGGAGTTGGTTTGGTTACCACCAGCATATTCAACATAATCACCAGCCGTGCTTGGGGTTGAAGGATTACGCACCGCATCATTGAGACATTCAAAATAGGTAGTCCCCGCACACGTCACTCGCGTTCCTGTATTAGTACTAATATCTCCATTGGGATCAATAATTTCCGTCGCTGCTTCCGCAATCGAGATAAACGAAGGGATAAAAGTCGGCAATAACTCATGAGTCAATTGAGTAACCAACACCGCAATCAAGAATCCTGCCACCGACGAAAGAAAACGATTTTTAAATCGCTTTTTTTCTGGTGGAGGTATTTTGATTTTACGAGAAGCTACCATAAAACCGATAATTACAACTCTACACTAGTGACGCTTGGTGCAGTCGAGGTGCCGAGATAAAATTGCTTGTTCAAGACTGAGTTTGTTGAGCTTGCTTCCTTGGTAATTACCAAATCGTATTCGGTCAACTCAAAATCTGGCTGAATCTCAGATGACATAAACACCGCTTCATCACCCAAATCATTTAGACTGTTCAGAATGAGGGTGTCGGAAGATGTGGCACTGGTAGTAGAAAGATTTAAATCTCCGCCATCGGTAGTGACCGGAACAGTGACGATTTCTTTTTCTTTCTGCGTTGACTTATTGTTAATCAGTGCCCGAATCTCACCGACAGGATCTGGCTCAGGAATAGTAAATGGCAGTTCTGCTGGTTTTGAAGCTAGCGGTGTTGCCAGCCCTGTGACGGGGTCAAACCCTTGGGTTACCACATCACCATTATCAAATTTTGTGTCGTACACCAACACAAATCGTGGATTTGCTACCGCACCACCTTCGTGTCCAGTGATGGTCATAAGTTCACCACTTTTTATTGAGTACACTCTTGCTTCGGCAGTTGTACCACCAAGCACACTCCAGAGCACGTACCCATCCTCAATAACTGGAGTCACGTCTTGCACATCATTGTCAGTAATCTGATCAGTGAATTGACCATCGAAAAATATCACCTCCCAATCATTACCATCCCATGCTTGCCACACAATTCCTTCTTCTGACACTTTTGGCTCCATACTGTTCGTACGAGAAAAGGTAAGCTGTGTTTCCTTTCGCTCCTCCAAATCATAGGAAATAATCTGGTATCGTCCGTCAATCAATCGCTGCCACACAGCGCGCATGGAGGTTAAATCAACATCAGGCGAAGTATCTTCAGAGTCATTGTCGGTTAACTGCTTCACCTCACCCTTCCCCGTACGCATATAGATTTCCATATCACCAGTCTCATCCTTTTCAGCATAAACGGCGCTTGTGGGGTCAATAATAGGCTTTTCTTTAGTAGTACAATGGAACGTACCATCACCCACCGCCACACAAGACTGTCTACTAAATTGGTAAAAATTTTCTTCAGTCACCATTTGTCTGGTGAGTGTTACTACTTCATTAACCACACTTCCCACCAAATCATTGACCTCGGTCTCTATTGCCGCCTTATCAATGAAGTCACTTGAAGATGCTTCGTCAACATCATCGCTGGTGGCGTTAGTATCGGCATTGCTATCAGTAGTAACAGTTTCTAGATCTGTTGTTTCAGTTGCCAAATCATCAGAAGAAAAAATCTCTTCTGGTTCCTGAGTAGAATCAGATGATCCACCAGCTGATTCGCTATCTGAAGCAATAGGCAATAATTCATCTGACGATGTAGAATTTTGAACATCATCACTCAGAGACACAACAGGATCAACTTGAACAACATCAGTAGCCAATTCACCTGAATCGATCTTGTTATCTGTAGCTTCCTCTACATCATGAGCAGGGGAAGAATTTCCATCTTGTTCAGACAACTCCTCTTCGGCGGCCACATCATCAGGCAATGACTCTGAGGATTCTAGCGATGAACTATGACCCTCCACCACATCGCTTTTTACCTCTGGTAATTGTTCAGCAACCGCCTCGGGCAACACTGCCTCTTCAGACGGTGCAGTAGCCTCATTGGCAAGCGCTTGATGAAATGGTTGTATGAAAAAGGATACGAACAAAATACTTACAGCAAACACTGAAAGTTTTCTGGTAAATACAAGAGAATACAACCATGCATGATGGCTCCCCCGATTTGTTTGAAAATGAATTTGAGAGCGCATTACAAAGGTAAATACGCTCCACGTTGTACATCCTTGTGGCGAGGCACACCACGACTCTATAATAGCAGCTTAATAGGCAGTTTCTCAGTGAAACTATCAACAGCAGTGCTTAAAAGATATAACTTGCCAAAATAATTGAAAAATCACGAAAACTCATTCGTCCGTCGCCGTTGAAATCATACATCTTGTCTTTATTGTGCCACGAAGCCATGAACGTACTAATATCATTTAGGGTGACTTTTCCATCACCATCAAGGTCAGTGAGCACTTTTACACTGATATCAACGCCAATACTTTCAGGACTTGTGTTTTCGTCATAAATATACAGACTTACGGCAGAATCAAGAGCTTCCGCTACCGAGACAGGTGTACCCTCGCCATCTCCGGCCAGCAACAGTACATCCGTTGCTTTAAAATTACTCTGTCCCGTTTGCTTTGCTCGCAAATCTATCGAAGCAATTTTATGTTCCTGAATAAACCCCCTTCGGAAAGTGCCACCTCGAAGAATTACTTTATCAGTCTCAATGACTGGATCTTCTGTCCAAATAGTTAATACTGATTGTCCTCGGTCAACTTCAAGCACCTCAACTGCACTGGAATCAAACCGAAGCGTAATATCAACCGCATTGACTGGCACGTGAGCATACGCATAGACATCGACAGTAAACCGACTTCCCGCCTCAACAGTTGTATTTGAAGTCTCAAGTCGAACGTAGGACACGTCGGTACCCGTTGCCACCGCGACCGCAAAAAGTATTGCCGTTACAAAGAATGTTGGGTACAGGAATCGAACCGTGGAACTACCCCTTCTCGTTTGTCTGTAGGATTCTATGTAACGGCGAACTGCGTTCATATTTCTATATTGAAACCAACTCCGTGCGAATTGTAGCCGCCTGTTTATTTGCCACCATCAGTGTCTCTTGTACCTCACGAGCTTTTTGCAATATTTCCTGCATTTCAGGTGAAGCGGCACTTTTGCCAGAAAGAAGTGTTGAAATAATGTTGTCTTGCAGTGTCACCAGTTCAGCAAAGAGCTGACTTTGCTTACGTTCTTCTGCCGCCAACGACTCCCACTGACTTACCTTAAAATTAGCTCGTAAATCTTCATTTTTTACGGCACTGAGTTGCGCTACATGAGTAGAATACACTTCGATTTCACGCGAGAGACGGGCAACCATAATCGCTTTTCGCTCAGCATAAAAAGTGCCACAACGACCAAACAATCGCTCGAGGTTAACTAGTTCATTTCGAGTGAGGCCACCATTCAAGCGACCGAGGTGGTCTTCAAACTCACCGCGTTCAGCAGCGGTGCAGTCTTTAATGATTGCTTCAGTGACAGTATCAGCACCATTACGAGCAGTGATTTCAGCAATCGTCGAAAGTGTTCCTACCTGCTCAGCAATAGTGGCTCGAATAGTTTGCTCTAGGGTCGAAAGACGAGTATCAATCGCGGTAGTAATGATCAAATACCCTGCTACCAAAATTGCAATAATACCTGCCGCGCTGGCTAGTATTGTCTTAAAAGTAAATCGTGATGGTTTCATACTTAATTATTTATTTTTACGAGTGAGGGCAGTAATGTCTTCAATTTCCTTTTCTACTTTTTGCTGCGAAGACTTGAGGGCGATACCAATCGCTTCAACCATCGCTGCTTCTGCCTTGGTTACTTTTTTAGTACTACGAGATTCTGCCAGAATTCGCTCTTGTTGTGAGAGAGTGATTTGTAAATCAGTGAACTCTCGACGTAGTATTGCCAATGCTTCAACCGACTCAACAGTTACCTCATTTCTGAATCGTCGCGCATATAAAACTACATACCAAACTCCAATAATGAGCAAAACTGAAAGCACTAGTAGTGGAATTAGAACCGAAAGTACATTAACAATCAAAGAACCGATTCGAATAAATCCCGGTTGCTGTACCGCAATTCGAATCACCTCTGACATGTCACTTCGAGCTCCATAGGCATCAGTCGCTTCAGCAGTTAACTCATATACCCCCGTAGTAAATCGTCCACTCGGGATGAAGATAAATTCTCCAGTTTCATTAGCGTTTACAGTGTAATGTGTCGGAGCAGCACCAAGTGGTAGCACCGCAATAGTCACTACGGCATGTGGTCTTGTTTGACCCTTAATAACAGGGATTACTTGCTCATTGATTTCAGTTGGATATTCAGTGAACTGCGGTTTATCAAAAGAAGCAATAGTAAACGAGTAGCTACCCACCACACTGTTTCCCGCCTTATCAAAAGCCTCAACAATAACTGAGTGATACCCTGGTTCAAGGGCAGGAAGTGGGATAGTTCCCGAAGCAGTTTCATCAGTAAATTCAAATGGTTCACTAGCATCGAGCTTGACCTTAAATCGAGTAACGTCAGAAGTCGTATCTGATACGGCAACTTGAAGTGTCTGCTGTGGATTTGTGAGATCGTCTGTAAGCAAACCAATTGAAATGTCAGTTGGTTTTTCAGAGTCGATGGCGAGACGATAGTGTGTGACCTTGCCCCATCCATCTTCATTTTTAAATTGAAGATGGAAATATGACACCCCCTCTGGTAAATCATCGAGTGTAATGGTCGTAACCGGATCATCATAGACTTTAGTCGGAATAGAAGTAGGGTTTTGATCGAGCAGCGTACGAACGGCAGTTACCCCCGAAGGAACACTCCAAGACAATACCGCTTTATTCTCTCGATACCACGAGGATTGATCGGCATGTGTTGAAGAAGTAACCAAAGGAACGGCAGGCGTGTTCGCGGGAGCAACGTATTCAATGACTTCAGGAATTGGTGTAGAGGCTTGCGCTTGAATAGTAAAACTACCACCATTCATTGCCGTGAGAATATTTGTTCCCCGACCATCATTAGCGAGAACCGAACCATTTTTAAAGCTTACCCGAGCTGTCCCAGCGCCAGCAGCACGGAACGTAATATTCATAATCGTTCCCGCTGCTCCCGTGTACCCCGATGGTAATCCACCACTAAAAGATATGGTACCAGCACTATTGGAAAAAGTCGGCTCAGTTACCCATAGATTAAAAATTGAACTTGTTCGATTTACTGACACCACCGATAATTCACGAGGATTAAAGGTGAGGGTTCCCTCCGCCGCATTGACTGACTTTCCATCAGTATTCACCATTACCCGCACAGTAAATGTTCCATTGGCACTGTAGACCCCTGTACTGGGTGATATTCCTAGCGATGCCGCTTCTGCTGTAGCAAAAAAGCCAGCGTAAAAAATACACAGAAATCCGCTTACAATGACGAGCTTACGCGTAGCAAGAATGAAGTTGAAGAACAAGCTTTTCATAACAATATTATTTAATTTCCTCATTATCGATTGACGGCACTTTCGAGCGTCGACGACGTATAAGAAATCGTATAATAAACCCAACAACAATAACAAGGACTACCACACTCAACGCCCCAACGAACAACACCATTTGATTGTCAGAAATGGTACGGAGTGATTCATCAGGAAGCAAGGTGGCAATATATTCATTTCCGGCTTTGTCGACTGCCTTCACTCGAATAACACTATTAAGTGACTGATCCTCAAGTTCATACCTGAAATTCTGTGGTTCAAAAATAGTCACCCAAGGAGCATCTGCTCTTCCCCACTGAAATGAACCAAATTGCCCGACAGGCTCCTCCATCACCTCATAATGATCAATACCAGTCTGCTTATCGTTGGTGCTAAAGATGATGTAATGTTTACTGTTGCTTGTAGCATCTTTCAGTTGTAGTTGAATATCAAAAGGATCTGGCGGAATAGAATCACTGGAGACTTCATCACGCCAAGAATTCTTCATTTCCGTACCTGGTTGTGGATCAAGGTCAATGGTGGCTGGATAGGTCATAAGTGCTGCACGGGTGCCAAAGCCATCATTAAGCAGTGCCATACTTTCCGTGGCAAACTCGACAGTTGCAGTAGTGCCGCCCCCACCAACGGTAAATCCCGGAGTCGTAAATATTAC
>Ga0268298_10000671_pt1 | contig 43471 bp, 34 predicted proteins | sample WWTPWeurt_MetaG_FD_194462 | JGI IMG/M metagenome (GOLD analysis project Ga0268298, IMG submission 194462) | Activated sludge microbial communities from WWTP in Nijmegen, Gelderland, Netherland - WWTP Weurt | ecosystem: Engineered > WWTP > Aerobic digester > Activated sludge | place...
AAAACGAGATTTCTTTGCCAGCGCCTCACTCAAAACATAGTGCGCAATGGAATTTTTCGGGTCTAGTGTGGTGGCCTCTTGCAGAACCTGAATGGCTTCGTCGTATTTGCCCTGCTCATTGAGGATAACGCCGAGGTTGTTTTTGGCAGTAGGACTCTTAGGATCGCTCAAAAGGGCTTCCCGATATTCATGCTCGGCTTTGCCGTAATCGCCCTTCTTGAAGAACTCGTTGCCGCTGATCAGATATGTATTGGCCGGTCTTCTTATAGTGCCGCAGCCGCTCAGGCAAACAGTGCTAAGACAAAGCAGAGCCAGAGCGGCTGTTGCCGCGGCCTTTTTACTTTGAGACTGTATGGACCGGTTATTCATCGGCTACTTCTAACGAATCTGTCAAAGGCGCCGGAGCTTTCAGACTTATTTCTAAGAAATCTTCTCCGCCACCTTCTCACCTTTTGCCCCAGCGGCTTTGTCAAGTTTATTATAGACCTTGAGTTCATCAAGTTGCTCACTTGATGCCGCCGACGGTGCACTGGTCATTGGGCAGGCACCGGATTGGGTCTTGGGAAAAGCAATGACGTCACGAATAGACTTGCAGCCGCAGAGCAGCATGACCATACGATCCAGACCAAGAGCAATACCGCCGTGGGGCGGAGCGCCTGATTCCAGCGCTTCCAGCAAGAATCCGAATTTTTCCTGGGCTGTTTCCCGGGTTAAACCGATAGCGGAGAAAGCTCTCGACTGCATCTCCTGGTTGTGGATACGGATGGAGCCGCCGCCGATTTCGCAACCGTTATAGACGATGTCATAGGCGCGGGCGCGCACGTTCTCGGCATCACTTTCCAGCTTGTCCATGTCTTCGACACGGGGGCTGGTGAAGGGATGGTGCACGGCCATCAGGCGACCTTCTTCTTCGTCGTATTCGAAGAGGGGAAAATCAACCACCCAGAGAAGCTCATGGCGAGTTTCATCGATCAAGCCCAGTTCTTCGCCCAGTTTCAAGCGGAAACGTCCGAGCACATTGGCCACGTTTTTAGGTTTGTCTGCCACGATCAGGATAACATCGCCGACTCCGGCGCCGGCAAGCTTCTTGATGGCTTCGATTTCATCGGGGCTGAGATGTTTATCGAGACCGGAAGAACGCATGCCGTCCTTACCGAAGCACATGTAGGCAAGACCTTTGCCGCCCACGGACTTGACGTAATCGCCCCAGGTGTCGAGCATTTTGCGAGAGACAGACTCAGCCAGACCGGGAAGAACTATACCCTTGACCTGCCCGCCGCTTTCGGCCGTATCTTTGAAGACCTTGAAGGAACAGGCTTTGGCTACGGCGGTGAAATCTTTGAAGGTCAGGTCGAAGCGAAGATCAGGCTTGTCGCTGCCATAAAGACCCATGGCATCGGCATAACTGAGGCGGCGGAAGGGCGGCTTCAACTCGATGCCGGCACAGGCGAAGCTGTCCACCAGAACACCTTCGGTAACGCGCATCACTTCCTCTTCATCGACAAAGGAGAATTCCATATCGATCTGGGTGAACTCCGGCTGCCGGTCAGCGCGCAGATCTTCATCACGGAAGCAACGAGCCACTTGATAATAGCGATCCACGCCGCTAATCATCAGGGTTTGCTTGAAAAGCTGGGGAGACTGGGGCAGAGCATACCAACTGCCGGGGTTGAGACGGCTGGGCACGAGAAAATCGCGAGCGCCTTCCGGGGTGGCCTTACAAAGGATAGGGGTTTCCACTTCGATGAAGCCTTCGGTGTCCAGATAACGCCTGACAGCCTGAGTGATGCGGTGGCGCATAATCAAATTGCCTGACATCTCAGGTCTTCTCAAGTCCAGGTAGCGGTACTTGAGCCTGAGAGCCTCGTCTACCTTCTCACCCTGATCAAGCTGGAAGGGCAGGGGCTTGGCGGTATTCAAGACCTCACAAACAGTGGGATAAAGCTCAATAGCGCCGGTCTGAGCACCGTCTTTGCTGGTGCCTTCCGGTCTGGCCGTGACAACGCCGGAAACGGCAATGACATACTCGTTCTTCAGATTTACAAAGACATCGTGTACTTCTTTGTTTTTATTGGGGTCGGCAGCAAGCTGCACCTTGCCTGTAGAATCACGCAATTCGACAAAAATTAGTCCGCCCAGATCGCGTACAACATTGACCCAGCCAGCCAAACAGACAGTCTGCCCGACTTTGTCCAAACCAAGTTGTCCACAACGATGATCGCGCCGAAGCTTAAGGCTCACCCGACTGCCCCCCACAAGTGAAATTTCCAAGCCTGCATTTTAGCTGACAAGAAGGCGAAACGGCGGCTATCGCCACCTCCTGTTAAGATTTGGAAGTAGCCAAAATGCCAATTAGGTGTAGACTAAAAGTGGTAGCTTAGATTGATCTTCTTTTGACGCTGCCAAAAATTTTGACGCCTGCTGCCCTTCTCGGGGTGGCTTAGTACGGAAAGAGATGCAATGAGCTTTCTATCAGAACCAATTCCTAAAATGATCCTTGGGTTTCTCGTCTTCGTAATAGGCATCTCCTTCCTATACAAGGGATGGAACGCCTGCGTACTGGGACGCTTCTATTACTGGTCCGGCTTTCTGCCCCTGACCATGATTTCCCCCTGGATGACCCACCTGCCCCCGAGCAAACGCTCACTAATTAAGAAGAAAGAGGGCATGCTGGCTCACATCTTTATCGGACCTTCCTTCTTTCTCTGCGCCGTGCTCTGTCTATGCGCCGGTGCCGATATGCTGGGCTGGCCGGGTACCAAAACTCTCAACCTGGTCTTGAACGGTGGCGACACCAACAAGCCAACAGCGGTTTCCTTCGACGAAAACACCGGTCGTTATACCTTTCCAATCCTGGCTAAGTCAGGCGGAAAACTTTACAAACAGCTCTTTGAATCCAAGATTTCGGAAGACAAAGACATCATCGGTCGCAAACTCGACAAGATGATCCCCGACCAGGAACGGAACATAGACGGCGCCATGGTTAAAAACGCCAAGGGTAATTAAGCTACAGCACAAATTTGGGAGAAAGGAAGGGTCATCAAGTGCACCCTTCCTTTTCCTTAGGCTCTATTTAGTTAAGTAGTGTCTATGGAATGCTCTTTTTTGGCGCCAGATGCGCACGGAGGTGATAACATCTATGGTTTGCATATATACAGTGCACCAGACTTAATTCTAGATTGGGGGGAGGACCTTTGTCAGAGGTTAGAGTAGCCGAAGGCGAAAGCATCGAAGCAGCGCTCAAGCGCTTCAAAAAGAAAATACAAAAGGCCGGAATTCTTTCTGAAATCAAACGCAGAGAGCGTTACGAGAAGCCTAGCGTAAAGAGAAAGCGCAAAGCCGAAGCTGCCAGAAAGCGTCGCTCCTAATTTAGAGCAAAGAGTTAGTCGCCGCCGCCTGTAAGGCGCCGTGCGCACTCGGGCCTCATGCCTTCCAGAGTAAGCTCTGGGCAAGCATGAGGCTTTTGCATGTCCAAAGAAGCTTCTTGCTTGAAAAACCAGTTAAAGGTCCAATTCTGTGGCGTTTCCGTCTACCGCAGCGGGGCTTTAGAGCCTCTCCTTAAAATGTGGGATAAGTAAAAAATCGCCAGGGTTATCAAGGGATTATTCGGGGTACGAGCCGGGCATAAAAGATGCACAGGCAAATTTCGCACTAGATTCCTGCCGTTGGCTTGATAGAACATCAGACCGCACCAGTTGCACTTGAGCAAAGGTGAGGGTTTTCCACGCGGCAAGCAACCAAACCGGAGAATGAATACAATGACTAACTCAAACAAAGGCAAAGCAAATGAGAAGTCTCAGGCAATGGTCTCGGTTGAAACCGGCAATTTGAAAGAGCGTTTGAATAAACTATACGACTGCCGCCGGGGAGCCAGCAAACAGTTGGTACAGGAAGGTCTCTTCGAGTATCTTTGGGACTTGAAGGAGAAAGCTCTCCTGGAAAAACGGACCACCGTGGAGGTGCCCGGCAATTGGTTGGACGAACTGGAAGAACTGCAAGACGACCGTCGCGCCGGCTCTTAAGCGCAGCCAGGCCGGCTGCCAGCCTCAAGTCAGCTACAGATTATTTGAGCTCCGTAGTCTTTTGCGGCACCGTCCTCACTTGCGGTGCCGCCTTCTTTTGCAGCGCCCCGGCTCTGGCCCAGGGCAATGCCGCCAATTCCAACCCTTCCGTTAGCAATGCCGCCTCCGCTCTCAGCAAGGCCCAGGCGAGAGCCCGGGGCAGCCGCCTCTTGCCGGGTAAAGCGCGACTGCCCCTTTACCGCTCCGGCAAGACTCAGAAACAGATGCTGGCGAAAGAGATACTGCTGGCCAGCCTTGCGGTCAGGCGAGCAGAAGCAAAACTGGACAGCCAACTTGAGGCTCTGGCCGGGAAACTGCCGCAGCTTCTGCACAAACAGGAATTGACCGGCTCCCCCTCAGACGACCTGCCCTGGCGCAGGCGGCTGGCAGACCAGGTGGGCGCCAACCCCTTCGACCTGGAGCCAGAGCTGAGCGGCGAAATGGCCCGGGCCAGAGCCACCTGGAGCGCCAATCACAGCGGCGGTATGCCCAGAAACAACCAGGAACCGGCGCAACCGGAAGATACAGGCAAGGAGCCTTCAAAGATTCCCTTAAAAGGTCCGCTCCACGAGCCGGTGACTGAGCAGCGCTCCCACGAAACCAGGGAGAGCGAGCCCCGGGTCTATCTACTGCGGGTGCCGGCCCCGTCCCTCAAGGCAATTGTGGAAGAGCGGCAACTGCCTTCCCTGACCAGACAGCAAATAGAACAAACCGACAACACGCCGGGCACTATATATGTACTGCTGGCTGAAGACCAGACTTACTTGCTGATTGCCCTGACAATAGACGGCAATCCACTTTGCGCGTCCAATCCGCAAGAAGGCCTGCGCGGCGTGCTTGGACACCTCTAAAGCCTGTCCCCATGAGAATTGAGCACAGATTCGCCAAAAAGCTACCTGGTTCAAGTCAGGGCCTACCACCAGAAAAGATCTAGGCTAATTCCCAGGTTCCCGGCGGCTGCTTTTAGCTAACCTTAAATGTAGCGCTGGCCCCAAGGGTTCTACATCTCACCATTCTTCTCCGGCTTGAAAGCCTTAAGAGGGAGTTTTATGCACAACTATTTTTTCAAACACAAGGGCACACTGGCCGTCATGAGAAGCTTGCTACTGGCAGGCTCGGCTCTCAGCCTGATAGCCGGTCCGACTCTCATTCCCACGGTCTCCGCCCGCAACCTATTGGCTGCAACAGGCACCGGCACGGTAGGCACAACCGGCAGCAAGGAAGTCGCCAAAAGCCCCTTCACCACTGAAGGTTCCGGCACCCTCACAGCCATGACCGGTCCCGGTCAAAAACTCGGTGCCTGTCCGCTCAAGCATACCGCCGTCAGTGCCGACATTTCAGGCTACGTGGCAAGAGTAACGGTGAAGCAGACCTTCTCCAACCCTTTCACAAAGAAAATAGAAGCCGTCTATACCTTTCCTCTGGCTGAAAACGGCGCCGTGGACGAGATGGTGATGAAGGTCGGCACCCGCACCATACACGGTACTATCAAGAAACGCGAGGAAGCCAGACAAATATACGAAGAAGCCATGGCACAGGGGCACGTTGCCTCACTTCTAGAACAAGAGCGCAGCAATATTTTCACCCAATCGGTGGCCAATATCGAGCCGGGTAAAGACATTGAAGTGACCATCAGTTACATCGAGACCCTGCCTTACGAGTCGGGCAAATACAGCTTTGCCTTCCCCACCGTGGTCGGACCGCGCTTCATTCCAGGTAATGCAGTTTCAGGCGGCGCCCAGGGCGGCGGCTTTGCTCCCAATACCAATCAAGTGCCGGATGCCTCCCGTATCACACCCACTCCCGTCAAAGAAGGCGAGAGAGCCGGTCACGATCTCTCCATCGATATCCATCTCAACGCCGGCATGCCGGTCAGCGCCGTAAACTCGGCCCTGCACGAAGTCTCCATCAAAAACAACGGCAACAGCAGCGCCGATATAAGCCTCGTCAACAAAAATACAATTCCCAACAAAGACTTCGTTCTAAGCTGGAATGTGGCCGAAGACACACTCAAAAGCGGCTATCTGACCTACAAAAACAAAGAAGACAAGGATGGCTACTTCACCCTGATGCTGATGCCGCCCAAACGCGTCACCCCGGCCACCACGGCTCCCAAAGAGCTGATCTTCGTCATCGACTGTTCCGGCTCGCAAAGCGGCGCACCGCTGCAAAAGGCCAAAGACGCCATGCTTTATATGCTCGACCATATGAACAGCAACGACACCTTCCAGATCATTACTTTCAATAATAATGTTGAAACTTTCTCAGCCAAACCCGAACTATCGAGCAATGAGATGAAAGAGCGGGCTCGCGATTTCATAAACAAAATGCAGGCCCGGGGCGGCACCTGGATGGCACCGGCGGTGGAGAAAGCTTGTTCCACGGAAGCGGACAGCCACAGACTGAGAATCGTCACATTCATGACCGACGGCTATGTAGGCAATGATTTTGAAATTCTTGGTCTGGTGAAAAAGCTGAGAGGCAATTCCCGCTGGTTCCCCTTCGGCACCGGTAATAGTGTCAATCGCATGCTCATCGACGGCATGGCCAAAGAGGGCGGCGGCGAAGCGGAATACGTTCTGCTCAATTCCTCCGCCCAGGAGGTAGGCAAGAAATTCTATGAGCGCATCGGCAGCCCCGTGCTCACCGATGTCAAACTTTCCTTCGACGGACTGGAAGTGAAAGAGGTATTTCCCAAAGAAGTATCCGATGTTTACGCGGAAAGACCGCTCTACTTCAAAGGGCGCTATACCGCCCCCAGAGCCGGCACCATCACCCTGACCGGCTTCAGCGCCGGCAAACCGTACAAACAAACCATGCACGTCAATTTCCCGGAAGCCGACAAGAAAAACCCGGGTATTGCCTCTCTCTGGGCCAGAGCCAAGGTAGACCGGCTCATGTCGGAAGACTGGTTCGGCGCTCAGCAGGGGCAGGTCAATAAGGAGATCAAAGACGAGATCATCGCCACCGCTCTCAAGCACCACATCATGACCCAGTACACTTCCTTCGTAGCCGTGGACGACGCGGTGAAGACCAAGGGCGACAAGGCCGAAAAGGTAAATGTACCTATTGAAATGCCCGACGGCGTAAGCCGAGAAGGGGTCTTCGGCAATGCTCCCGGCAGCGCCATGCCTCGCCGAATGGCCGCCATGCATGCCAGCCGTAAGAACAAAGCTGCCTACAACATGCCCTCCTTCCAGGCAGCAGCAATGCCCTACGGAGGCAGGCAAATTGCAATGGGTAAAGTTGGCAACTACAATATGGGCTACGCACCCAGCGCCATGCCCGCACCATCCGTAGCAGTAAGAGCCGGAAGAGCAGTAGGCGCTTTTGGAGGAGGCGGCGGTGCAGGCGGCGCCAGCTCCGGAGATGCGCTTATGACAGACTGGGGCTCGGTCTCGCGCATGAGAATCAAGGGCGCGCCGAGACAGGCGGAAACAAAAGCGAGCCTGCCCGAAACGAGCAAGGTCACTTACCGTGAAGCGATGAAAGATGGTAGAGCGGCGCTCAATGAGCAGGAACGAGGAAGCGATGAAAAGCTCTCAGTGAACTTGCTCTCAGCCCTGAAGAAAGCAGAGAGTAAAGAGGAAACTGCCGGTACCCTGCTCAAACCAGCGGAAAAAGCGCCTGCGGTAAATGACAAAACCCGCCGAGTGCTGGTCAACATCAAACTTAAGGTGAACAAACTCTCTGCTGCTCAAAGAAAAGCCCTGGAAGCGCTGTCTGTAGAAATCAAAGAAGAGAAGAAAGGTCGTGAAATCAAAGCCTCCGTACCTCTCAATATGATCAAAGAGATAGCCAAGCTGAGTTTCGTACTGAAAATCTCGCTTGAATCGGACCTCAAGTAAGAACGTAAGTACGGATAACAAGGGAAAGAGCCGCTAAGTGCGGCTCTTTTTCTTGTTTACTGCTATCATCCTGTGATTGCTGTAGACTCCGGCTCATTGACACAAGCAAAGGAGCTGGCCAAGTAGCGCCTTTCATGGAACCGCTTGAAAATATTCCTTCCGGCTAAAGCTGGCTATAATTAGCCCAAGATCTGATGCAAGCGGTTATCACGCTTGCCGAAGGCGCCTGTGAGTACAAAAGGAAATTGTTAATGCCTGAGCCCAATTATGCAGCGGCCATATCCAAAGAGCTGAATATAAGTGTCAGCCAAGTAAGCGCCACCCTGGCCTTACTGGATGAAGACTGCACCGTTCCTTTCATAGCTCGCTACCGCAAAGAGGCCACAGGCTTACTCGATGAGGTGGCAATCACTAATATTCGAGATCTGAAAGAGCGCCTCGCTCAACTGGACAAACGCCGCGACGCCATGCTCAAATCGCTGCAGGAGCGGCAACTTCTCACCGATGAATTGCAAGCCAAGTTAGCCGCTACCACCAATTTAAACGACCTGGAAGACATCTATCTGCCCTTCAAACCCAAGCGCAAGACCCGTGCCAGCGTCGCCAGAGAAAAGGGTCTCGAACCCCTGGCCCTGGACATTTTCAACTACCGCATCAAAGATGTAAAACAAGCCGCCCAATCATATGTAGACAAAGAGAAGGGCGTGGAGTCGGTTGAACAAGCCATCGACGGCGCCAAAGACATCATGGCCGAATGGATGAGCGAACACCCGCAAGCCAGAAAACAACTGCGCGCCTATTGGCTCAAAGAAGCAGTGCTCACTTCCAAATTGGCCAAAGGCAAAGAAGAGGAAGCGCAAAAATACAAAGATTACTTTCAGTGGACGGAAAAATCTGCGGCAGCCCCTTCCCACCGAATTCTGGCCATGCTGCGCGGTGAAAACGAAGGCATGTTAAAGCTAACCCTTGCCCCCGATGACGAAGAAGCTCTCATCATCATGGACAAAAACTTCCTCAAGGGTGAGGGTGCCTGCAAGGATCTTATCGAAGTAACAATAGAAGATGCCTACGACAGGCTACTGGCACCTTCTATGGAAACGGAATTAAGAGCCGAACTGAAGAAGCGCGCTGATCATGAGGCAATTAAGGTCTTCTCCAAGAATCTGAGAGAACTATTGATGGCACCACCCCTGGGGCAGGATTCCATCATCGCCCTCGACCCAGGTTTCCGCACGGGCTGCAAACTGGTCTGCCTCTCGCCCCAGGGAGATCTGCTGCACCACGACGTGATTTATCCACACATGGAAGGCGGCGATGGCGCCAAACAAGCCAAAGCCAATGCAGAAAGAAAGCTTCTGGATTTGTGCAAGAAATACTCCGTGGTAGCTATCGCCGTGGGTAACGGCACCGCCGGCAGAGAAACGGAAGAGTTCCTGCGCTCCATCGACTTTGCAGGCGCCGCGCTCACCGTACCTCAGATAATCATGGTAAACGAAAGCGGAGCCTCTATTTATTCAGCCTCCGATGTAGCCAGGGAAGAATTCCCCGACCACGACCTGACCGTAAGAGGCGCCGTCTCCATCGGTCGAAGACTGATGGACCCACTGGCCGAACTGGTAAAACTCGATCCCAAATCCATCGGCGTCGGTCAGTATCAACATGACGTGGACCAAAGCGAATTGAAGACCAGCCTCGACGATACGGTAATCAGTTGCGTAAACTCAGTGGGCGTGGAGCTGAACACCGCCAGCAAACAACTGCTCTCCTATGTATCCGGGCTCGGCAAGCAAATCGCCGGCAATATTGTGCAGCATCGCCAGGAAAACGGCCCCTTCAAATCACGGGCAGAATTGAAAAAAGTCAGCCGCCTCGGCCCCAAAGCTTTTGAGCAGTGCGCCGGCTTCTTGCGCATTCGAGAAGCGGCAAATCCACTAGATGCCAGCGCCGTTCACCCGGAAAGCTACAAAGTGGTGGAAGCCATGGCCAAAGATCTTGGTCTCAAGGTTGCAGATCTAATGAAAGACCAGGAAGCCCGCAAGAAAATAGACCTCAAGCGCTATGTCTCCGACAAAATCGGCATACCGACTCTGCAAGACATTTTGCAAGAATTGGAGAAGCCGGGCAGAGACCCCAGAGCTAAGCTTGAACCGGTAAAGTTTGCCGATGGCGTGCACACCATGGATGACCTGAAAGAAGGCATGAAGATTCCCGGCATCATCACCAATGTCACCGCCTTCGGTGCCTTTGTAGACGTAGGCGTGCATCAGGACGGGCTTGTGCACATAAGCGAACTTTCCAACAAATATATTAAAGATGCCAGCGAAGTAGTTACCGTTGCACAGAAAGTACAGGTAACAGTTCTGGCTGTTGATAAAGCAAGGAAGCGCATTTCACTTAGTTTGAAACGCTAGCCAGCCGGCAAAGCCTCAGCGCGGTTAACCTGAAAGAGGCGTGGTATTTCCACGTATCACGAGGACTTCACATGGAAGTCTCTAGTATGGCGCAATCGTTTTTCTTCCAGAGGGTAGATGCCATGACAGACTTAGTGAAAGAAGCGGCACCGGTGGACAGCCAGTCGACCAACGCAGCGCACCTAGACAAACTGAGAGCCGACAGCATCCTGAGCCCAAAGGAACAAACTGAAATCTACGCCAAACAAGCCGCCCAGGAAGCAGTCGTTTACGGACCAGGTTCTGCTCTTGCCACTTCCATGGGCATGAGCGGCGTAATTGCCGGAATAGGTATCACGGAAGCTGCCATGATAGCCAACAAAAACATCGAGGGGCAACAATACGGCAGAGAAGTCGACCTGATCAAAAGAGACTTCAAAGACAAGCTAGACAAAGAGACCATAGAGGCAGTGGAAGCCAATTGCCGCCCCGGTCTGGGCACCAAGGCCGCAACCTACGCCTTCAAGATGGGCAACGAACTCATCTTCAGCGGCATAAGCGGCATGGCCCTTTCGCCCGCCACAGGCGGCTGGTCGGTGCCCGGCTATCTCGGCGTGGGCGCTGCAGCAGGCTACAGAAACAGCCAGATCAATCTAAACTTGCTTGAGAAACGCTGCCAGGCAGAAAGCTACAGACATGTCATAAGCAAGTGGTAGGCGCGGTTTCCAGCTGAATCTGCCTATTTTGCCGGTTGTACCTGCAGAAGTTGTGCCTTAATCTCAAGCATTGAATTCTGCCTTTCGCCCGGCTCTTTACTCAAGGCCTGTTTGACCGCCGCCTTTATGTACGGCGGCAAATGTCGGCCCCGACTCGGCTCGGAAATATCGTAAGGCTCACCCTGAATCTTCTGCATAAAGACTTCTATGTTATTGCGTCCGCTGAACGGGAGTTGCCCGGTGAATACCTGATACATCAGGCAGCCCATCGAATAAATGTCGGTGCGGTGGTCCACTTCCAATCCGCGAATCTGCTCGGGGCTCATAAACTCAGGTGTTCCAAGCACCTCCCACTCTTCGGTGAGGGGCTTCTCCTCTGAAGCCCTGAGATTCTTAGCCACACCAAAATCCACTATCTTTACCAGCGGAGCCTGGCCGGGACGTTCTACGAGAAAGACATTATTCGGTCTCAGATCCCGGTGGATGATACCCCGCTCGTGAGCATGAGCCATACCGTCACAGATCTGCGAGAGGATGGGAATAGCCTTAGGCAGCGGCAGCCTTCCTTCGATTTCAATGGACAAACTGAGCAGAAGACCGGTGATATATTCCATTACAACGAAAGGGGCAGTATCACTGGTTGTACCAAAGTCAAAGACCCGTACCAGGTTTTCATGATTCAAGGCAATGGCAGTCTCGGCTTCACGGTGAAAGCGCTGCAAATGATGCTCGGAAGGCAATTCATCTTTGAGAGCCTTAATCGCCACCGGAATGTCAAGCTTTTGATCATGGGCTTTGTAGACGATAGCGTCCTTGCCCATGCCCACTTCACCAAGCACATGGTACCTGCCGTTGAGCGTCAGCCCGGTAAGAGATATGGTCATAAACTTGTCCTCGATGACAGATTCGTGCCCTGAATTAAGGACCAAATTTTAGCGCAAGCGGCCCCTCAGAGTATGAATTGGGGGATAAGTAGTGCGGACGACCGGCGGCGCTCCGGAAAGATAAATCTAACGCCAAAGTTATACAATGGGAATGCGGAATTCGAACTATTTTCCTGAGTGGCGTGGTCGAAAGAGAATTACGGACCGAGTCTGCCGAAAGGGCACTCGCCACCAGCCGGTTCCTAGCATTAAGGCCGCTAACAAACAAGATATCACGGCGATAAAGCTATCAGCGCCGAACTCGCAGCCATAAATCAGCACACCACAGTTCCAATTGCTGCCACCTGAATGATCAACCTGCATCATGAAGAGGCAAAAGAGAACAAGACACAACTTAAAAACTGCCCATGCCATTAGCGGCAGGGCAAGCCAGGCAAAGATTGATCCGAATAGTGTAAGCAGTGTCTTTCTCAAAACGCTACGCATCCTCCCGGCCGCGGCCAAGCGCTAGCATATAAGATAAGTTTATAGGAACTAACCCTTTCTGGCCATTCAATACTCATGCTCCAAGCCAATGACCTGATTCGATTGATTGCAGAAGGGATAATTCGCCAAGTTGATCTAGAGACAATTGCCACGTCGAGTCGAGCAGGCTGCGTAAAAGCGACATACAGGTATCTCACGGCTTCCTTTGACACTGCTCTATCCTCCGAAGTTTTTGCTGGGTAAAAGAAATGAGCTGAATCGGCAGCCACCTTTAAAGTGCTCCTACAAACTCTTACAGCGGAACGGAGGTAATGGTGGCGCTGGAATCCGAGCCAGTGCTACTATGAGAAAACCATGCTTCTCGAACGACGAAAGATGAAGCGAAGAGTTGCCTGCTACGGCTTGCACCCCTTCATGGTAGATAGCCTTGGAGAATCGAATGAAATCTTTATACTCCATTATCGCCGCATCCTTCTTGCTGATGGCTAGCTCATTGGCGGTATTCGCTGATACGAAAGACAATAAGATAGCCAAGAAAGCCGAACCGGAGTTCTATCCGTGGCCGAACGGTCAACCCGGCATGATGGACAAGAAAACGAAAGAGTTTCTCGAATCCAGAGCTGATAATCCCAGTCAGCAAAAATTAGATGCCATGCTCCAGCAAGTCGACAGAATCACTGTAGATGGTGGGCCGAAGGAGAGATTCTCCACAAAAGACGCCGAGAAAATCAAAACGTTTAAGGAATCGCTTAAGATAGTCGAAGATCCAAAAACATTCGGACACTGCATGTGCTGGGGAGATCCACAGATTTTCCTATATTCAGGCAAAAAGCAAATTGCGCATCTTTCTTGCCAACATGGTTCTGCAATTCGCTGGAACGACGGCTGGAAATGGGATGCAACACTGAAGGACGGTTCGCTCCTGACTGAATGGCTGGCCGCAAATGGAGCGCCTCGATTAAAGAGGTATGTAGAGGACGACCGAAAACGTGCCGAAGAATCCGAACGTGCTTTGAAGAAATGGCTTGCAGCAATGCCTCCAAGTATGAAGCCATACACAAAGGAAATGCTGGACGATGGATTTTGCTTGAATCTCTTCATACTCACCGGAGGCAAACCCGGGAAACCGGAAGCCAAGGCGCAGTCTTCGCCGTTTTCTAAGTACTGGAAAGCTATAGAATCAGCTTATCCCGACAAAGACTCGCGAGTGCTGGCCTTGTTGGCCTGGTTCGGCTCAGGAGCCGGACCCTGGAGCGGATTTCCCTCATACGAAGAGCTGCCCGAAAGAATGCTCGTCGAAATTGATACCAAAGACATACTGCACGCCGTTCAAGGCAAGAGCCTCTCCAAAGAGCAATTAGATGGCACCGCTCGTTACTTTGCCGGCTGGGTTTTTCGTCAGAGCAAAAATGAATTAAGCCTGGTTCCAAGCACCCTTCAGAAAGCGTTACTGGCACATGTAGAAAAGTCTGCGAACCAGGACAACATTGAACGGGCACGGGCGGCCTTTAAGGTCAAGTAATCTTGACGCTCGTTCGGTGACCGGCTAATCAAGCGAATTCATCCAAACATGAGTGGGATTCTTAAACTCAACCAGGAAACCTTTCTGGCGACAGGCCCAGATAGCAATGGACCAAGTTTTTGCCTTCGTCTCATTTCCTATCTTGAGACGCACTGAATTCGACTCAGGAATTGGCGGTGCTGTCTCAAATACACTCTCATCGGCAAAGAATTCACCTACTAATGCCTCCGCGGCTTTATCTTTGACGGCATCTCCTGACGAGGTTACCAATTTTAAGTCGAGAATACGTCCATGACTATCAAGCTTAAAGCTGTAGGCTGGTGAATTGGCTGTCTTTGATGCTGGAACATCTCGCCAACGGCTGGAAAGCCCGGCTGAGCATGCGCTAAGCCACTGCCAGTGTGTCATAGAGGGCTTAAGCCAGGGCTGCACCTTACGGTCATAAATCGACTTACCGCACGCAGGAGCTATACTGCTAGCCAGAGACAAAACGACTAAGATAAAGACGAACAGCCTCGTCATACTAGCAACCCCGATCGCACAGCCAGTAATAAATGCCAAGTTTCAGATTGCCACAAAAAGGCAATAATAGCAACGGGAAAAACAGATGGTGAGTTTATTCAGCAAGAGCGCAAGTTCCCTGATCAATCGCACACTCAAGCACCGTCTCGTCGGGAACAACATTTCACTCATTCAAACTGGAGCTTAGGCAGTCCCTTCATCAATTCGCCTCGGATTCGCTGAAGTAATTTTGCATCCTTAGAGTGAACCGACCAATAGATGCCATCACAGAGACCGATGGAAACATGAGCAGTACTCCAAATACTCTCCATTGCATCTGCGTCTATCTCATCTCCAATCGATTGAAGAAAGCCGCATAGACCCATCTCATCCATATCGACCCCATCAAGCTCCTTAGAGAACTCCCGAATGTCAATCCTAAAGAAAAGCGAAGCTTGCGCTTCAAGCAGCGCCTCACGTTTGCGAAGTTGAATCTCATTCTGGGTATGGGCCGTTAGAGCACTTATGTAGCATGAGTGCAGCAGCCAAAAACGACAGTCTAACTGACTTGATTCTCCGACAATTCTGACAACATCACTTGCCGCACTTGATGGCGCAACAAAGTGAATTTCGTAATTCATAGGAGTTCCCCTACAGGCCGGAAGGAAGGACGAAACCCATAGAACACTCGCATTCTCACCGTGTTCACCCAAGTAAGACCGAAACCACTAATAACACCAGCCAGTTAACGAGGGGCGTCAAGGATAGGCAAACAGTTCTATGCACCGGTTGCCCTTTGCGAAAGGACCACCAGGCAGACCCTAGCGAGAGCAGCACCGCCGGAGCATAGGTAGCAATCGACAGATACGCCAGCCAGAGCAGATTCTGATTAGCACCAGGGGCAAGGGCAAAGAGCTTATCGGACATAAAAGAAGAAAGTAGTGCAGCGGCACCAATCACCAACTGCACTACCGACAGTATCAACAGATACGCTAACAGCAAGTCTTATTTGACGATGCGGTCCAGAATTTTCAAGACACGCTCATCATCAGGATCAAGACGGAGAGCCTGGCTGAGTGCCTTACCGGCCTCGTTCGCATCACCCATTATGTCGAGCACTCGACCCAAATTGTAATAGGCATTCTCGTAATCTGGCTTCTGCTCGATGGCCAGTTTGTATTCTTCCACAGCACCTTTGTTGTCGCCACTGGCGCTGAGGGCATTGCCCAGTACCACGTGATAAATGGGCTGGTCCTGCTTCAAGCCTACGGCCTTGCGAGCCTCTTCCACGGCTTCCTGGGTCTTTCCGAGGTCCAGCAAGCAGACGCTCAAATTGGAATGAGCCTGGTGCAATTTGTCATCGAGGGTAACGGCCGCTCTCAATTCTACTTCCGCCTCTTTGGCGTTGTTGTTCTGCCTCAGAGCCCAACCGAGATCATTATGAGCGATGGCACTATCCGGCTTGGCCTTCACAGCTTCCCGGCATGCCTCCACCGATGGTGCGTCCTGAGCGCCGGTGCGCCAGTTGCCGGTACGTCCGCCTTTTTCCAGATTGGTCTTAGGCTTGGCTTCCACCGGGGTTGAGACCAGGGTGACATTCACAGCCATAGCTAAGGTCAGCGCCATCAAAACCGACGCCGGTACAGCCCTTTTGATCAGGCTGGCTGCCTTCCCCGGGAAAACCTTGGCTTTTGAAGACAAAATGCTTGCGCCCATGACACTCTTTACCTCTCATGCTACAACTGCGGCAAATTGAGAGTTTACTACGTCTGAAAGCGCGGAAACTTAGCAGGATTTCAGTCGAAAGCCCGGTCAGCAATCAATCCGGCGGACCGGTGAAAGTCCAGACGCAGAGCAAAACCCCTACGGAAGCCACCAGCATGCCGAAAATGATGCACTCGAAGACGTTTTTGGCGTCCTCGAAAGCCTGCTTGGTCAAGATTCCGCCGCCCCCGACAAAAGTTAGACCGATTATAAATAGCAGTATTTTCTCTAATAGGTCCATTTACGAGCCTTCGAAGGTAGAGGACAGTGCTCACGCTCACGGGGCTTAACTTCCTCAGCCCTGGAGGGCTCGATTGAGGACAACTAAGATTTAGCAGGCGGCGGCATAGACCGCAAAGCAAGTATTGCTAGAAATATTCCCACAATTCCCAGAGAAGTCAAAAGCATTTGTACGAAGCGCTCCTCTCTACTCACCGAGGACATCGGCTTATACTGGGTTAACGGCGTATAAGTGCGCATAATCGACTTGCGCCGGCGGGTCATGCCGTCCACCAGCAGGGCATTGGAAAGCAGACTCTTATCCTTGTCGCGGTCCGAGGCCTCGACGGGCAGGCCCCCGAACCAGAGGGGAAGAACCAGGCAGAGAAGGAAAGAATAGACTTTACGGGATACCATAAACCGGAACAAGCCTTTGCTGTTTGTTCGAAAACCGCCGCCTCGCGGGTCACCCCACTATATTAACAGGCTGCCGCCGCCGCCCCCAGGTGCCTTTCTTGACCGGCCAGACCCCGGCAATGGGTTCCCGGCAATACTTACAGGCACCGTCCTTTATATGATAGCCGCCCAAATCGTACCAGTTGCGCTCAATGAGAACCTTTTTGCAAGCCGGGCAGTAGGTTGCCTGGCGCCGGGAATCGTCTACATTGCCCACATAAACATACTTTAGCCCATGCTTGAGAGCGATATCCCGGGCTTTCACCAGAGTGGAAGCCGGTGTGGCGGGGCGATTTACCAGGCGGAAATCGGGATGGAAGGCGGAAAAGTGCAGGGGCACATCCGCCCCCAGGTTCTCGGCAAACCAGGCGCACATAGCCTCCAGTTCTTTGTCGCTGTCATTTTCCTCGGGTATGAGCAGGGTAGTAACTTCAAACCAGACCTTGCTTTCCGTCTTTAGACAGATGAGGGTATCCAGCACAGGCGCCAGGTTGGAAAGGGTGAGTCGGGAATAGAAATGCTGTGAAAATGCCTTCAAATCCACGTTAGCCGCATCAATATGGGCATAGAAGTCTTCCCGGGCGCCCGGATTTATGTACCCGGCAGTGACGGCGATGGTCTTCACACCCACCTCGTGGCAGGCGATTGCCGTATCTATGGCATATTCGGCCCAGATCACCGGGTCGTTATAGGTGAAGGCTACGGCAGCACAGTCGAATTCCCTGGCCGCCGCCGCAATCTGCTCGGGCATGGCGGTCTCACTCAAGAGTTCCACCTCCCGAGACTTGCTGATGGTCCAATTCTGGCAAAACTGGCAGCCCAGATTGCAGCCGGCTGTGCCGAAAGAGAGAACGCTATGACCGGCATAAAAATGATTGAGGGGCTTCTTCTCTATGGGATCGATGCAAAAGCCAGTACTGAGCCCGTAGGTGGTCAGCTTCATCTTGCCGCCCTGATTCTGTCGCACGAAACAGAAGCCCCGGTCGCCGTCCTTGAGGGCACAGGCACGCGGGCACAGGTCGCAGACAAGCGCGAGGCCGTCAGCCGAGACATGGCTGTAGCCTACATCTATTGTGAAATCTTCTACTTCCCGTTTAACCATACTTTCCGTTTGCTCACCGATGACAAACTTCCGCACGCTCTCCCATAAAACCGGCCGCCGCTACTAAGAGGACGGTTCAGCAGCCCCCGCTACCTTAAGTATAGTGGGCTCCAGCCTCTAAAGTTGCTCCCCGCAGAGCAGAAACTCCGCCGCCAAAAACTCTCGGCATTAAAGATTAAATCGCCCGGCAGCCTTTCCAAAATTTCCACCCGCCGCATATATCCCTATGTGCAGGCGGGACATTTCTTAAAACGGTTAATCACAGGTTACTATGGCAGGCTCCAACACCCCGGAAAACCAAATAAAGAAGGCTCCGGACGCTGTCAAAGAAGGCGGCGAAGCCGAGAAAGCACGCCTGGAAGCTTCCCAGTGCATGGCCAATGAAGCCTACAAACCTTCAGAAAACCCCGAAGATTTCAACAGAATGCTCAGAGGCATTGAAGACTTTCGTTCTTCCTCCAGAGCCATCCTGGCTCTGAACGACAACGAACAGTTCAACAGCGGCAGCAAAATCTTCTCCGACGGCAGCAAGTTCAAAGGCGGCATTGCCGGCGACAGCCACCTGGGCAACCGCCAATTGACCGCCATAGGCGCCGAGCAGAAGCCAGCTGCCGTCGACACCAAGACTGCAAAAGTTAGCATGGACAGCATTCTGCCCAAGCTCACCCTTCAAGATGGCAGCGCCAAAGCACCGGCTGAGCGCCCCATCGGCAAATCGACACCAGTAGCTGGAAACTTGGATTTCCTTGGTGACGTATTCACCAATGGCGCTCCCGGAGAGTTTAATGCCACTAAAAACTATGAGCAGAATAGCAATCAGGTGATGGCTACCGCCGATAAACCTCTGACACTGAACACCGCCGAAGAAGCCAAAGCCAGAGCTGAACACATTAGCAAATTCAGAGACGACAGCGAAACTACCTTCAACCAGTTTGCTGAAATCGAAAAAAATGCAAAACCAGGCGAGAAGCTGGAAAAAGAGGGCGATGCCATCGTTAAGCGTAACGAGCGCGGCGAGGAAATCTTCAGAAGAGAAGGCAGCGTAGTTACCATCACCAAAGACGGCAGAAGCTATGTAATGGACGAAAAGACCGGCACCCGGGAAGTCTGGAGCGCCGACGGCAAATTGGAATTGAGAAGATACAGCAGCGGTTTGCTTGAGACCTCCGACGGCGGCGACGGCTTGATCAGAGTCAACCCGAACACCGGCGCCACCTGGATGACCGACAAAAACGGCAATATCATCTCCGATATTCGCAACACAACCGACGGCGGCAAAATTCTAGAAGTCCAAAATACCAAAATACTGACCGTCAATGAAACCATCGACACCAGCGATGCTGCCGCTCTGGCAGCCTTGATCAACCAGAAAGAGAAAGAAGGCTTTAGCGGCGTCATTCATTTCAAAAACGGCAGTTTGCTCGTCAACATGAGCGCCGAAGTGAAGGATGCCAACGGCAAAGTAGTACCCGGCAATCAGAACAGAAAATCCGCCTTTATTTCCCATGACGGCACTGTCATGCAAGAGGTAGACGGAGCCTTTGTCTTCAGAAGAAACGCCAAAGATGCAAAAGGCAATCTCATCGGTGAAGCTGGTATCGTTGACGCCGCCGGCAAAGTACACATGGCTGGAAGCGCCATCTACAACCAACTCAAAGCTCGAATCGGCGAAGGCGAACTGGAAAAGATCCTGGCCGCTTTGAACAACGGTAAGATTCAAACCGACAACGGCAGCACCATCGCAAAAGGCGACCGCTCCCCCGATTCATCCGCTGCTACTCCCAAGTTCAGTTCAATCACCGCCGAAAACGGCGATGTTCGCACCACCAATAGAGTGGGTGGCATTCAAACCGCCACGGTGCTGGCTAACGGCGCCGAAGTCAACCTCACACCGGGCACCACCACCACCGATATCAAACTTGCCGACGGCAGACGCATTAGAAGCGATAAAGACGGCACCACCACTATCGGTGACATCAAAGCTGATCGCAAAGGCGCCATAACCGACCTGCGCAATGGCACACGCATGGACGACAACGGCATGCGCACCACCGACGGCACCAGCTACAACAGCCGCACCGGCACAGCCAGCTTTTCCGACGGCACCAGCGTAGATTCCCACGGATCAGTCTTCCGCACCCAGGATGGTTCACCTTCCCAGAAAGCGCAATTAGTTGCGATGGAAAGCAAGGCTCTAAGCGCTGCAGCGTCCGCCGAATCGATGGCAGCCAGCGTCATGGCTAAAGCAGCTTCCGGCAGAGTAACAAGCGGCGACATCGCGGCTCTCAGTTCCACCCTCGGCGGTCTCGAGTACAACCTCAAAGCCCTCGCCGATCAGTCGGATCTTACCGCCATGGTACGCTTGATGATGACCAAAGGTACGGTTTCCGAGTCTCTAGCTAAAGCGACTCAACTGACGGCACAACCGCACATGCAAATGCAGATGGCCAGCTAAGACTTGTAAGCGACGAGGGTAAACACAGAGGGTTCCGTAAAGACACCACCTGGGGAGGTGATAGAACAGAGTTGGTCATTATGCAAGCGCGTAAAAAGCTTTTCAGAGCCCACCCTCGTCTATCAGTTCGATTTTGACCATCCGTCCTTGAGGTTCAAAGTAAAGAACCAAACGAAGTGGAGACGACCAATATGCCATAACATGAAACCCTTGGTTTTCCTGAGGAGAGACTGGGAGATGATCAATCGTATACTCAGAGTCGGCTTTTCCCAACAGCTTAAAGGTTTCATCCCGAGTCTTACCCAAGAGGAAGCTTTGATTCGCATTGATCCAAAGCATCATTTCGGTACGAGCATAGACTGAAGACATCCACTGTTTCCCGTCAAAAGGCTTCGGCTTCATGTAAACAGCTGGACTCTTCAATAACTTGCCTTCCGAGACAAATTTATAAACTCCCACATAGCCACCAGTGAATATAAGCAAGATAGACCAAGCAATAACAAAGCCTAGGAAAACTTTGAGTTTCGCTGGAAATGGTCTGCGAGCCGATTTATCCATTTTTTAGTCACAGTACGTGAGAGAATTATGTGTGCTATCTGGAACTGACTTTCACATCATCCGAAACGCTCTCAATTATTATAGGGGCCGTGGCCATGAAACAGAACATCCGTTATTGGATCAATTAGCTGGTACCACTTCTGAATGCTCTTTCACCTATGTTGAGGGCTGTCATTGAATAGCTTAAGAACTAACGATCTGAAGCTATAGATTTGAAGAGCTTTTTTCCTTCCGTTCCTTCAGAGCTAAAACGTAGGTGAAGCCGATGTCTTGGTTTTCTGGGGCATTCTTCATGTTACGGAACCACTTCTCAGCAATGGGATAACAGTCGAGAATCGCTCTAGCACACTCAGAGTATCTTTGATCCGCATATGAGAACCAATAATCCGAATACTCGTTCTCGGCATTAATATTCCGAGGATTCAGGCGTCCTCTGTACTCAAGATCTAAATCCCAAACCTTGACGTTATTCTCCGTTACAGGCGGCATCTGATCGTTAGGACCACCGTGCCAGGTGCCGAAGCGTCCGGAGTATCCATATTCCAAAACAAGCTCAGGCTCGCCCCACTTGTTGAACTGAAAACAAAGGAGATCAATTCCTTGATCATGTATGCGCCTCAAATGGGGCAAACTACCTTTGAAGCCAAGACTTCTCAAATAAGGCAGGACGTCTCGCTTTAGTTGCGCGCGCATATTATCACTTTCAGGCACTAGCTTCTCCACTTACTGAGGGCTTCGGTCACAACTAGCATAGCATCTGCGATCACGAGCGCACAATTAGTTGCCTTATGGGACGAGTCAGCAGGGATCTTTGGAATATTCACAGATGAACCATCTAGCTCACCTAATCGGTCAGAATTGAGCTGGCGACATGCTCTTGGATGTAGCTCAGTGAAAGCTTCCAGAGACTTTCCGCCCGACTACTCTGTTCTCTATGCGTGTCAACTTGCTCATAGAAAATGTCATCGGCACGGGCACACCTATTTTCAAACTCTCTCCCTAACGATTCAACCAGCGCGTACCGAGACAACCTATCTTTCGGCGGTTGAGACGAGGGAAACCGGTCGAGCAGATCAGCCAACAATTCTGCAGTAACGTCTGCCTTTAGCTCGCGCAATGCAACCAGAGTTTCGCAGCTGTATACTCCAGCGGTGTTCGTAAAGAATGTAGAGAAGCCTCCACCTAGAACCTCTCGAAGCAGCTGGTGAACAAGAAACAAGTTCTTCGCCTCCCAGGTCAACCGAGATAGCTGCACTTCATGAGGGCTCTGGAGCATGCCCTTTTCAGCAATGAATATTTGTAGTGATTCTACGGGATCTGGACAAGACAATGCGTCTCCAATAACTTGGAAAGAGTACGCTGGTCGTGTTCGCACGTTCGAATGCCTCATCTTACTGATCACATTACATCGATTAAATCACACATTCCGTGCCTCCAAAAGATCCTTGAGCGGTCTCCTACTGTCTTGTTCCTTCCACTGCCAATTTCTGCCTTGCCGTCGTTAGGACCCAAAGCTTTTTTCAGTTCGACTGGAGACCTACCTACAAGCCTAGGAAAACTCGTTGCTATACTTATGAGTCTGGCTTCCGCTGTAGCACCTCTGGCAAAACCTGACGAGCCGTGCACCGATTTAAAATCTCTCTCCACTATACTTTCAGCACTCGCGGGTTGCCCAATAGATAAGATACTCGCTGCAATTAAAGATCATCTGATTTGAGAAACCAACTCGTTTCATCTGGGAACCTCTCGTATCGAATGCTGCTTATGTCCACAGGGAGGGAGGGCGGCGGCGACCAACCGCAAACATGCTGCTAGTGTCACTTGCCGCCATAGTCTCTTATGAAAGCGAGCCCCTCTGCCAAAGACGCCACCGATGGATACTCTGACTTGAGGGCTATGGCAATGTATTCGTCCAAGAGAGATTTTTGTGCCTTTATCGGCCTTAGCGTTGCTAGGATGGCGATCTGTCTTACTGACTCCTGCGGCCAATCCACAGATTCTTCGGAATCCCCAGAATTCCACATCTTTCTTGCGCACTGGTCAGTCACTGCCGATCCATTTTCTGCCAGCACCTTTAACACCTCGAGTTGAACCCTGAAGGATTGAGCATTCTCAAACAGCCTAGTAGCCAAAACCACTTGTTGTCTCGATTCCTGAAGCTTTCCACACACCATAGCTAAGTAAAGCTGGAAACCTTCAGCAATCGGCGCAGTTGCTTGATTAGCCAGGTCTAGCAGCTCATCAAACGAGAGCGGCTTTAACAGGCTCAACTCAAAGAAATCGAAGTGAAATGCTTTGTCACATAGAGCAGCATCCGACTCTGTCCAATCGGATAACGGTTTTGACCGCAGGAACTCAACCAGGCTGGAGGACAGGTTGTCCCAACGCTTATGCTTTTTTATACACCCAGTATACTTCTTGATGGACCTCGGGAACCTTTCTGAACCGATATGATTCTTATCAAGCCACTCCTTAAGCAAGGAAACTTCTCGTTCTAGTTTCGAGAACTCAGAGTCGTCGTTCATCATTTATCACCAGCCACACCTTCAGTGACATTATAGCTAATTGCCAGCATGCAAATGTTCAGGATGGTGACTTCCACCGCATACAGCATAAATGCTACGATTTGAGGGAGAAAGAACAGGGAGCAGCAAATTCAGAAATTGTTAGAGAGAGAGAGAGAGAGAGGGAGTAGATGAAGATCAGCCAGAAGCAACTGGAAGCAATCACTGCGCTGCCCGCGCCGAAAAGATACTCACACTTTATCAAGCAAGTTGCAGACAAAGAGCAGGTTTGGGGACTCTACAGCAACGGATGGGCGCTTGCTGCAACAGATGAAGAGAACCAAGCCGTATTCCCTGTATGGCCGGCACGAGAGTACGCCGAACTCTGCCAAGCTTCAACCTGGTCTGAGTGCACACCAAAGTCTATTGACATAGATGAGTTTATTGGCACAGTAATCCCGGAGTTAAGGGAGGACGGCATAAAGATTTGCATCTTCTACTTACCAACCAATAGCGGAGTCATTCCAGAGTATGATCAGTTACTCGAGGATCTCAATTCGGAACTCGCTCGATATGAATAAGTCCTACATTAATGAAGCTGGAAAGCGACTTCAACGCGGCATGGCAATAAATTACTTTCGCAGGATTCTAAAGTGAGCACCAGTAACGAACCACAACCTATTGAAAGCGCGAGAAGGTCAGAGGCAACCTTGTATCCGGGGCTACTCCTCTGGAGTTTTCCGATTTGGTGGCCATTTCTATACGCCGCTCTTTTATACCTGGTAAGTTTACTTGGACTGCGTCTCTATCTGTATATCCCTGGATTTGTGTTTACGATTGGCTACTTGCTGGGATTTGTAATTGCATACATGTTGTCGCTTGTGCTCATCAAAACCACTGTGCGGACGCATGTGTATACCATTGTTATTTGGTTTGTCGCTTTCTGTGCCATTTATGTCATGGGCTTCAACGATACCGTGATGGCAGGCACCTTTTCAATGGCAGCGGGCTGCCCGAGAGACAAGGTACACACATATGGCAAAGCCTACTAAACGAACCTAGAATTCTGCGTTGCGCGCGCTTTTCATAACATGCTGACAAGGGAAAATGCAACTCAATTCAATTTTTCAGAACACCACTAACAGGAACATCCTTGGGGATACAAATGACAGAACTTGAATTTTGGACACTATTGGAGTCAACATCACAAGACTATGAATCATCCGCATCCCTTACAATTCATTCGCAAGCCTTGCTGAAAGTATTGAATGAAAAGACTGATACAGAGTTGAGTGAGTATGATAGTTACATGCGTAAATTCGTGGAGGAACTGAATTTTTACGAATTATGGGCGGTAGCATGGCTGATACCAAATGAAGATGGAAGCAACTACTGCAGTGATGATTACTTTAGAGATTTTCGCGCCGGGATTATTGCTAGAGGCAGGGATGTATTCGGGAGAGCGAAGGAAAATCCTGACTCTCTTGCAGAAGTTAAAGAAGCGCAGTTATTGAAAGGAGGCGAAGTCTTTCTGCTGGCAGCACAAGCAATCTATACAGACAGATATGGAATTTACACCTCTCTAGAATACATTCCCGAAATAGTTGGACCCGGCGGCATGCCTCGGGGAGTTGACTGGAACCTGGAAGAGTATCCTTCCTATTTTACGAAGAGATTTCCCAAAAGTATCGCTAAGGGGGATTGCCAGAGTATTGACGGCTGGTCTGGACCTTTCGCCGGCTGCAAGTGACCACCGACCCGAGCACAAAGGCAAAGTCGGCAGGACGAAACTTGGCTTATGTAACCTCTCTAGTCGCTAAGCCCGCTCTGGTCGCAAACCGTCCAGAAAAACATCTTAGTTCTATTGCGATTTCCGGGCTTCGTGCTGTTCGACTACTCGCATGAATTCCGTCCATTCCGGATCTTCCTCGACATCAATTCGGATTTCATATCCCTTAGGCGAGTTGCGATCAATGGACCTCAAATGATCATACAAGTCAGTCCTAGTGTAGAAAAGAAACATCTGGCAACTGTCGTATGTTTGCTTGTAGACCAAGACTCCCTCTTCACTCTCTACCAATTCGTTCATCAGGTGCTCATCAAAGGCCTGCAAAGCTTCAGTTTCAGAATCATCAGGCAAACCCAGAGCATCAGCCTTGTTAAAGGCAATAGAGATGACAACTTGGTAAGGCATACTCGGGTCAGGTTTACTTAAGTCAGTTCTGTACCGTTTGACTATTGGCAGTTCACCAACTTGCCCAGTGACAACAACCCATACTCCGGCTGCCGGCATAAATAAAATCCCCAATCAAAAACAACGCCAGCTAAATAAAGCCGAACTTGGTCAAAACCTTGTCCCACTTGCCGCTTGATTTAAGTATCACTTCAATAGCCTCACGCACAGCACCGTCGCCGCCGTAGGCTTCAGTGACGTAGTGGGCCCGGTCTTTCAGTTCCTGCCTGGCATTACCCACTGCAACGGCGAAACCACAACGTTTCAAAAGCGGGTAGTCAGGGAAATCGTCTCCGATAAAGCAAACCTCATCATCATCGACGCCTTCCTTGGAGAGGATTTCTTCGTAAATGCTCTCTTTCTCAAGGTAACCCTGGTAGATATAGGTTATTTTCAATATGCGGGCTCTTTCATTGACCGCCTGAGAATCACGACCGCTGATAACACCGGTTTTGATACCGCACAAGTTGAGAAAATGCAGCCCGGCTCCATCTTGAGAGTTGAAGCCCTTAAACTCGGTGGGTTTGCCGTCCGGTCCTGGGAAATAATAAAGGGTGCCGTCGGTGAGTACGCCGTCTACATCCATCAAGACAAGTTTGACGCGGCTCGCCCGTTTCTTGACCTCGTCTGAAAGCAGGCTCAAGTCAACCGATCTACTCTCGACAACCTTCCTACCTGCCGCCATGCCCTGACCTCCATCGCCAATTCACTCAAATTGCATATAATAACACCTGTTTCCTGGGAACACTCGGCAACAGCAGAAAGGCACAGGCAGAAGTGAAGTATTTTAGCGACGCACAGACTTACCAAATACTAGATGTAGAAGCCGTATCCGTGCAGGCTGCAGCGGCTGACGGAGCCCTGAAATCATTTACTTCACCGCAAGCACAAGAAGTTCCCAGCCTGGCGGCTGACATCGCCATCATAGGCGGTGGCATGGGCGGTATCGCGGCAGCCCTCACCGCCCTCACGGCAGACAGCGGCGTGAGCGTGGTTATGACGGAAGAAACGAGCTGGCTGGGCGGACAAATGACGAGCCAGGGAGTCTCAGCCCTGGATGAAAACAAATGGGTGGAAAGCACGGGCGCTTGCCTCAGTTATTTGCAATTGCGCGACAAGCTTAGAGAAAGCTATAGGCAGACAGGTGGTCTTACGCCGGAAGCAGCCCAGGATCCGCTTTTGCATCCGGGTAGATCATGGGTAACGAGACTGTCCTTCGAACCAGCAAGGGCTCTTGCCGTCATAGACCAGATGCTTGCCCCCTATATTGCCGAGGGACGCTTGACGATACTGAAACGCAGCCAAATAGTGGATGCGCACCGCCGGGAAGATAATCGTATCGAAGCGCTGCTCGCGGTTAATGTAGAAAACGGCCAGTTCACAGAGATCTGCCCCAAGACAGTGCTCGATGCCACCGAACTGGGCGACCTCTTTCCTCTGGTGAAAGTGCCCTATTACACGGGCTCCGACAGCAAGAGACTGACAAACGAGAGCCATGCCCCAGAGCAGGGCGACCCCGAGAACGTGCAAGACTTCACCTATCCTTTCGTGCTGACTTTGCATGCCGGCGAAGATCACACCATTGAAAAACCAGACGACTACGAGACTTTCAAAAACGCGGGGAAATTCTCACTCTTCGGCTTCAAAATGTTCGAACACTACGAAGGTTTTGATCCGGCAAGACCCGAAAATGTGAAAAACTTCCTGCCTTTCTGGACCTACAGAAGACTGATAGACAAAAGCCTCTTTGACGGCAGTGTTTATAAGTTCGACATTTCAATGATCAACTGGGATGCCAACGACCTGCGCGGATACAACATCATTGATAAAAGCCCCTCTGTGAGAAGAGATTATCTAACACTGGCCAAACGGCTGAGCCTGGGCTTTCTTTACTGGCTGCAAACGGAAGCACCAAGAGACGAAGGCGGCCAGGGTTACCCGGAATTCAAACTGGATTTGACGGTTTTGGGCACAAAGGACGGTCTGGCCAAATTCCCCTACATCAGAGAAGCCAGGCGCCTTGCGGCAAAGGCTACCATCGTCGAAGAAGACATAGTTATCGCCGCAAACCCCGGCGTGCGAGCCCGGTCTTTTCCTGACAGCGTGGGTATTGGTCATTATCCCGTAGACATTCATGGCAGGCAAGAATTAGAAGGTACAGCCCAGGCTACCCGTCCCTTCCAGATACCCTACAGCGCTCTAGTGAGCGAGCACTGCCCCAATTTACTGGCTTGCTGCAAGAACCTGGGCGTCAGCCACATTACAAACGGCTCTTATCGCCTGCACCCGATTGAATGGGCTATTGGTGTCGCCGGCGGTGCAGCAGCAGCCCTTGCCGTAACGAAAAATATCGACCTCAATAAAATAGCCGATCAAGATGCAACACTGAAAAAACTGCAAACCACACTAATCGAACTGGGAGCACCACTTTTCTGGCTCGATGACATTGGTCCCAAAGACCCTCAGTTTGCTGAAGCCCAGCTTGCTATTTTGAACGGGCGGGTAACGCTGTCTGAGGAGAGCTTGAGCTTCCCTTCAGCTTCAGCTCTTTTGGATCACGGGCGTTCAGTATAAGGTCTGCACTTTCGGGATTTAGCTCCAGAGCCCGCTTAAAGGTCGACATAGACGCAGACTGAGCACCAGCACTGATGGCATCGAAACCGCTCTCGGCAAACTGACTGGCACTCAAACCTGCTTGATTAAGATGCCTGACTGCCTCTTCCGCCTCAGCCTTGTTCTTGGTTTTACCGGCAATCTCAAGCATGATATACCAGGGGAAACTATCAGTAGGAGAAAGCGCCAGCAACTGCCTTGCCGCCTTCTTGGCCTCCGGGTAGCGACCGGCACTGGAGAGACCCGCCATATAATCGGTCCAAACATCCCGGTCAGTAGGATCGGCCCTAATGAGTTTCTCCAGTATAGCCAGACCTTCATCGTAGCGCTTCAAACACATGAGAGCCCAGGCATAATTGATCTTGGCTTGCCGCTCTTGCGGGTGCAAATCAAGGCTCTTCTTAGCCAATGCCAGAGCCGCATCGGTTTTGCCATTGAGAAACATGCAGTGCACCTGGTGCCTTTCACTCTTGAGCTTGGCACTGGGTCCGTGCTCCAGCTCCGCGCTGCGGGCGAAGCACTGCTCAGCCTCGATAGTAAAATGGTTCTCCAACAAAATGGCAGCAAGAGTAAACTGCACCGCACCGCTGCGCGGCGCCAAATTTGCCGCCACTCGGGCACTCTTGAGAGCTTCCTTAGCCTGCCCTTTCTCTTGCAAAATGAGCGCCAGCATCTGCCAGCCGGTGCCGTCCGAGGGTTCAACCTCAACGGCCTTTCGCACAAAAGTCTCGGCCCGTTTGAGCACCTCCTGACGGTTCTGAACGCTATAGGTAGCGATCGCTAGTTGGTTCAAACGCAGCCAGGGCGCGGCACTCCTGGGCAGGGCAGCAGCAGCTTCTCGGTAAGCCTTCTCCGCCTCAGCAGTGCGTCCCATCTGCCGCAATAGGTCACCACAATAGAGACGGCTGCTCTCATCTCTGGAATTGAGCAGAATAGCCTTGCGAAAATGGGTCAGGGCTTCCTCCTTACGACCCTTATGCCAACTTATCAGCGCCAGCGTTTTGTAGGTGCGATAAGTTTGATAAGCCGCCAGATCAGACTTGCCACCATTTGACCCAAGGCTAGCTAGCAAGGTACTCTCGGCTTCCTTCCTGCCTCTGTAGTACTGCGCCCGCCCCAGTACAGCCAGCACTTCCTTGTTTCCCGGAGCCAGTTTAGCTGCCGCCTCCGCCTCGGTAAGGGCAGCAGCAGTTCTGTTCAAACCCATTAATACCCTGGCCATTACTATGTGGCAGCGAGCATTGTTCGGCTCCCTGTCGAGGGCAATGGCCGCCTGGTTATAGGCTTGCTTACTGAAAGGCGCCCTGGCAGAAGTCCTGGCCTCTTCTCTCAACTCGAGATTAGCTTCCGCCGCCCCCAGGAGAGCCGGCACATAGTCATCATCAAGCGTCAGAGCCTCTTTGAAGGAAGCCAGAGCGCCAGTAAAGTCACTGCGCCCCATGCGCTCCGTGCCGGTCTTACACAGACTTGCCAGCCGAGCTGACAGAGCGGCGGCGGTATTAGCCCCGTCTTTAGCGGCAATCGCCCCACCCTTAGCGGCACTTGCGCCGTCTTTAGCGGCACTTGCCCCGCCTTTTGAGGTATTAGTTGCGGACTGTGCGAGAACCGGAAGGTCGTAGGAAAGACAGCCGGAACCATACAAAAGTGAGACCAGAGCCGCTGCTAAAAGATAGCTCCGCGGAGCCGCCGATATAAGATAGCTCCGTGGCGCAACTTCAAAGGCAGTAGGTAGAGTGAAAATAAACTTTCTCCCAAGCAGCCCCACGAGCAATATGCCCGCTAAGCGGCCTTCTACAAGCGCGGATCTACCGGTTCGCTCTCAAGGGCGAGCAGAGAGAAGACACATTCGTGCACACGGTAGAGAGGCTCTCTTCTGACAAAGCGCTCCACAGCCTCAAGCCCCAGGGCGAATTCACGTCCGGCAAGGGAGCGCTTGGCACCAAGCCCCCTTGAGCGGAGCCGCTCCAGATTTTCGGGGCGCGTATAATCGGAACCATAAATGATGCGCAGATACTCTCGCCCACGGCACTTAACCGCCGGCTGTACATAGCCCTTGGGACCGCGAACAATGGCAGCCAGAGGCTTCACCACCATACCTTCACCAGTAGCGGTGATTTTCTCAAAGAACAACGCTGCCTTAGCGATACCTTCATCACTATCGGTATCAACCAACTCATAGGCAGTAGCCCGGAACACTTCCGGATCAATGGCGCTCAACCGGGCAAGAGTCTCCATCTGTGATAGATGATCCACACCCATATGGCAGACCCCTTCACTGGCAATTATCTGAAAAGGAGCCAGTTTCAGATCGCTAAGCTGCTTTACCGGCCAGCAGTAATTTCGATAAGAGTCGACAAACTTCAAGGCATTGGAGTGCTTGTCTTTCTCTATGGCAAGGAGGTTCTCTACAGGCAAGCCGTTAGCCAGGGCCGCCGAAAGTAATTGCGTGCGTTCACCGAGCACCATGTCGGCGCAAGCTCCCACAGCCGCATACTGTTCCTTCAAAAGAGCCTGCGCTTTCTGAGACCAGGGCATCAGTTCGCAGTCAAGAATCAACCAGTCAGACTGGTAATGATCAAAGAGTTTGGCTTCAGTTAAAGCCTTTGAAACACGTTGCAATAGCTGCCTTTCAAGGGCCCTCGACTGACTATCATCGGCAAAGAAAGCTCGCCCAGTGCGAGTGTAGATAACACCAAGGCGACCTTCGCCGTCACCATCCACGCCACCTGCACCACCAACCGCACTGCCGGTAGCACCAGCCGTACCAGCCGCTACACCAAAGCGCCTGGCAATGGCCGCTTCATCTCTACCAACGATTACCACAGCCCTTGAACCCATGTGCTTCTCTTCCAGCACTACCTGGCTGACGCCATTACCCCGGTAATAGGCCAATGCCTCCTCGGGTCTTTCAAGAAAGCCTTCTTGCTTGCTGGTCTCGCTGGGTGACATGGTCGGAGGCAAATAGACCAACCAGCGCGGATGCAACGCAAACCGGCTCATCACTTCCAATGCTGCTCTGGCGTTTTCTTCCCGCACTGTCACGTTACCGGCCAGACGAGTAGCGACTACCCGTTTACCAAGCACATCATCGATATTCAAGCCCTCATCCGACAGGGCACTGCTTTCGGTGGCACCGGCAGGTTGAACAAGGGCCGCTCCGTCTTCACCTTTAGGAGTAAGAAAGGGCTTGGAAGGCTCATAGTAAACAGCGCGAGCGGGAACCGAAACCACTTCGCTTTCAGGATAACGCAGAGCCGTCAACTTGCCCCCGAAGACACAGCCTGTATCTACACAAATTGTACGATTGAGCCAGGAAGGCTCCTCTACCGGCGTATGTCCGTATACAACGGTAGCCTTGCCGCGATAATCGAGGGCCCAGTTATAGCGCACAGGCAAGCCATAGGCATCGGTTTCACCGGTGGTTTCGCCGTAAAGGCAAAACTCTCTAACGCGCCCGGAAGAACGTCCCTGATAGGCTTCCTTCAGTCCGGCATGAGCCACTACCAGGCGCCCATCATCAAGAACCAGGTGGCTGACCAGTTTATCAATAAAGGTAGAGACGGACTGCTTAAAATCCTCGCTCTCAGACTCCAACTGCTGCAGAGTCTCAGCCAACCCATGAGTAATGCGCACATCACGCCCTTTAAGCTTCTTGACCAGCTTCACATCATGGTTGCCGGGTACGCAAAAGCCTGCCCCCGACTGCACCGCCGTCATACACAGCCGAAGTACATCGGGCACCTTAGGACCCCGGTCTACAAGGTCTCCCAGAAATATCAAGCGTCGCCCCTGGGGATGGCTCAGGCTGTCAGCACCAACCACATAACCCAGTTTATCCAGAAGCTCCAGCAATTCATCGTAACAGCCGTGGATGTCGCCGATAATGTCGAAAGGTCCTTTCTCGTGCTTACGATTATTCCAGAGGGGAGTACGCACCACGGAAGCGGCAGCGGCTTCCTCCGGGCTATTCAGCACATAGACATAACGAAAACCTTCCTCTTTCAGAAAGCGCAAAGACTTCTTCAAAAGTGTCCGGTGGCGACGCACCACATGGGGGCCGAAGTCGCGGTCCGGACGCGAAGCATTACGTTCATGGCAGACATTCTCGGGCATGTTGAGAACAATCGCCGCTCCCAGACAGTCATTTTCTTTTGCCAGGCGCAGCAGAGCTTTTCTGTCGTCAGGCTGCACATTGGTGGCATCCACCACAGTCAAACGCCCCGCCGCCAGGCGTTTATCAACGATATAGTGCAAAAGCGCAAAGGCCTGCGCCGAACAACTCTGGTCATTTTCATCATCTGAAATGATGCCCCGACAAAAGTCTGAAGAAACTATTTCAGTACTCTTAAAATGCTGCCTGGCAAAAGTAGACTTACCGGAGCCGGAAGCACCAATGAGTAGCACCAGGCACAAATCTGGCAGTTCTATCTTCATCTTGTGAATACCCCCATTTGGGTAGGAGCACCGACCTCATTATCCAGTTCTCCTATGGGATGAAAACCAACCTGGTAGCCATGCTGCAAGGCAATACTTTCGCACCAATCTTTGAATTCCTGCCTGGTAAATTCAAAGCGGTGATCGCTATGGCGCAATTTACCCGCCGGCAATTTCTCGAAACGCACGTTGTACTCGATGTTGGGAGTAGTGACAACAACCACACCCGGCTTTGCCTCGGCAAAGACCACCCGGGCAAATGCTTCCAGCCGGTCTTTATCAAGGTGCTCAATTACTTCCACACAGGTGGCTGCATCATAGCCTTGCAGTCGATCGTCCCGGTAAGTAAGAGATCCCTGAAACACCGTGCAACCAGTGCGACTTGTACGACCAGGCACAGAGGGCTGCAAGGTTTCATCAAGACGCAACCTCTTCGCAAGACGGCTCAGAGCACGACTGGACACATCCATGCCCGAGACATGCTCAAACCCCTTATCTTCCAGCAGAATCTTGAGCAGTTTGCCCTCACCACAACCCAAATCAATAACTTTGCGGGCACCGCATTTTTTGAGAGCATCAAGCACCGCCTGCTGCCTCAAAGTGTTGAGCGAGATACGCTCCTCCAACTTCTCTTCTTCGCCGGCGGCGACTTCTTCCTCTTCAACGTCCACCGCCTCTTCCGCCAGTTGTTCCAGAGCGCTTCTGGTCAAGCGCCGGGAATGCCTGAGGTAGCGAGAGACAATTACTTCCTTGAGGGGATGCGCCGCCAACCAGCCCTCGCCATGGCGCAAGAGCTTTTCAACTTCAGCCTTATCGATAGAATAGTGCTTGTCGTTATCGAGCACCGGGATAAGCACATAAAGGTGCGAGAGCAAATCGCTGAGACGAGTGGTAGCCCTGAGTTTAAGCTTATAGTACGGGCTCTCGCCCCACTCGGGAAATTTCGCATCGAGGGGGGCGCCGCTAAGCTCCACATCATAACCCAGGGGCGTAAATAGCGATTCGATGAAGGCGGGTCCGCTGTGGCTCCATACCACTGAGACGGTAGCCTCCAGACAAATAGCCTGGTCGGCCAGTTCCTGCCTCTCCCGGCTGCGACCGGCAAGAGCCGAGCCGAAGACCTGGGCGATAGCCACACTCAAGAAAGAGGAGGCACAGTAGGGGCGGTCGTTGACATATTGCGAAAGGGTAAACCCCGAGGTTTCAGCCCCGCTTTTGCTTTTGCGAATCAAGGCGATCGGGTCAACATCGAGCATGAGCACTGCGGTGGTACGCGCGTCGCCGACCTCGCTGTAGAACACATGGGCGGCACCAAAGCTCATGGGGAAGGTCTGCAAATTGGCCGGGTTTTTATGCAGTAAATAACCCAGATCGCCCGCACCCGCCTGTTTCATAGTAATTGTCAGGTTCACAACAGCCCCCAACCCGCTCTCTTGTACTTCTCTTTTTCTTATCCCGATAATATAGCAATTAATCCGGCGCGGCGGCTGATATGGCTCTATCGAGAATATTTCTTCAACTTCCCTCCTATGAGGCCCGGCCCACTAACCAGTACCGAATTGTGCCGCGCACAACCGCCACGCTTCCGCCATTAGCCTTTGGCTGAGGGTGCTAATGCGACTTGCCGGACAATCTGTTCAGCTCGGACACAGCCAGTACGTATTCATCGAGCTTAAGGCTACCGTTGTCTTTAACCAAGCCTAAAACTGAGAGTCCTTTCTTGCGATTCTTTCCGTAGACTAAATCGAGCCCTACTATGCAAGCGTTAATTGTCTTCTGATCATTATCCTTTGCCTTCATGATCAAGTTACGGTCGTCCACTTCTCCCAAGAGATAGGCAATCACCGCTGGCTTTGCACTACCTGTTTTTAAAGTTCGAAGAAAACGGTCAATGATCTCGCGGTCGTTCCTTATGTTGTACGGAGGCTTAACGAATTGCTCAAGCACCGTCTTATTCTCTATCAGTAATCTCCGATAAGTGACCACGGCAAGGCTCACCGCCTGTGGTGCAGCCTTGCCTGAGTAGTTGTCCATGTTTAGATAGGTCAACAGGTCTTTGAGCGCGTCTAAAGGCTGATTCCCAACCAGATAAGTAACAGCTCTGTCATAAAAGAGGCTGCTGTTTTTCGGACTCTTGGAAATCAAACGAGTGTAGAGAGCGGTAATATTCTTAGTTTCACCGACAGTACCACTCTTTATCATCGTTCGTTTGCTTACTGGAGCCAGATCATCCATAGCCTGCTCGTAATAGCCCTGCTTGGCCGCAAAGCGGGCATGCAGTTTGAGGGTGGAAGAATCATTGCGCAGGCTCATGGCTTTCTCCAGCGAAGCCATTGCCTCATCGTCTTTACCTAGTTTGGCTAGAATTTCCCCTTTGACATAGTGAGCCGGCTCGTCTAGTGGATTTAACTCGATCGCTTTGTTAGTATCTAGTAGCGCCTTGTCCAGTTGGTTCAGCTCCAACTCGCACTTACCCCGGATTTGCCAGGCGCCTGAAATAGTCGGATCTAAAGTCATTGCCTTGTTGCAGTCGGCGATAGCATCCTGATAGCGGTTCAAATGCAAATATGTAGCAGCCCTATGACAAAACGAGTTGGCTTTCTTACCGTGCCCCAACTCAATGGCATGATTTGCGTCGGCCAGGGCTTCGTTGTATCGGTGCAGTTGTTTGAGGACCTTGCAGCGGGTTTCATAGCTTGCCAGCAGCTTAGGGTTAAGGGCGATTGCCTTATTGAGATCGACAAGAGCATCTCTGAATCGATTCATCTCACAGTAAAGCATGCCACGATTGTTGTATGAGGTTGCATTGCCCGGAGCCAAGTCAACGGCCCGATTCAAATCTTTCAAGGCCTCGTCGAGGCGATTGAGGTGGGCGAGAGCACTGCCCCTGTTTCCCAGAGAATCGCTGTCATTCGGGTCGAACTTGAGAGCCTGGCTGGCGTTGCTTATGCATGACTGCCATTTTCTCTCGTCCAAATCGATGCGACTCTTAAGACAGTAGGCATAACCAATCTTCGCATCCATAGAGAGGGCGTTGTTAATCTCCACTCTCCCTTTTGTGTATTCTTCTTTGCGAACATAGCAATTGGCCTTCCAGAGGTGAAGGTCGGCGATAGCGGGATTGACTTTCAATGCCTGGTCAAAGTACCCGAGAGCCTCATCATACTTGCCTTTTTGGAAGGAAATTCTGGCTAGATCCCTGAACCCCAAATAGTCATCCGGATATCTCTTTATACGCTCCAGGGCCTGTTTTCTAGCATCCTCGAGTTTATTGGCATCCATTAGCCGGTCAAACTCTTTGTATTTCTGCTCTGGCGCAGAGGCGTCACCAGGCAGCGCCGATGACTGAAAGCAAAGGCTCATCAGCATTGTCAGAATTAGGTACCGACGTCTAATCACAAGCGAATCGCCAAAAGTATATACCAACAGTCAATGGTATAGCAGATTGAGACCAGAGTGAAAAGACTACACAGTCCCGGCTTTCATTGCCCCATCTAGAACGAGAACAGGAATTCCAGATCTTCCTGAGTCAATTCTTTGGCTACGCTCTCGTCGCCGCCGATGACCAGATCGGCCAGTTCTTTCTTCTTCTGCTGCAGGGCGAGAATCTTCTCTTCCACGGTGCCCCTGGTGATGAGCTTATAGTTGAAGACATGCCTAGTCTGTCCGATACGGTGAGCCCGGTCTGTGGCCTGGTTTTCCACGGCGGGGTTCCACCAGGGGTCATAGTGAATAACGTAGTCGGCACCCGTCAGGTTGAGACCGGTGCCGCCGGCTTTCAAGCTGATAAGGAAGATGGGAATATCGGGCGAGGCATTGAAACGATCCACCCTTTCCAATCTTTCCTTGGCCGGTGTCTGACCGTCGAGATACTCGTAGGTGTAACCTTCTTTCTCAAGCTCTTTGCGAATAATAGAGAGCATTTCCACAAACTGGCTGAAGACAAGAATTTTGTGACCTTCATCCACAATCTCGCCAATCATATTGATGAGAGCATCGAGTTTGGCTGACTGGTCGGTAATTTTGTCGCCCGGCGCCTTCAGCAAGCTGGGGTCGCAGCAAACTTGTCTCAAGCGCAAAAGCGCTGCCAGTACGGAGAAGTTGGAACGCTTGATGCCCTTGAGAGCGATCTCGGGGAAGACTTTGGCGCGGCACTCATCAAGAACATCCAGATAGAGCGAACGCTGTTCGTCATCGAATTCACAAAGATGAATGATATCGGTGCGGTCAGGCAGTTCTTTTTCCACCTGGCTCTTGAGACGGCGCAAGATAAAGGGATTGACGATTTTGCGCAGTTTCTGACCGGCGCCTTCAAGCCCGGCTTCAATGGGACGCTCGAAGACTTCGTTGAAGTCTTTGTAGGCACCGAGGAAATCGGGCATGAGGAAGTCGAAAAGAGACCAGAGTTCTTTCAGGCGGTTTTCCACCGGTGTACCGGAGAGAGCCAGACGGTGGAAAGCCTTGAGGCTCTTGGCGGCGATGGCGCCTACGGACTCGGGGTTCTTGATGTTCTGAGCTTCGTCAAGAATGAGGAACTCGAACTGAATGTTCTTGAGCTGCTCGTAGTCGCGACGAATGATACCGTAGGTGGTGAAGATTACATGAGGTTTGCCGGGGCCGTCCTTGCTCAATTTCGAGAGCAGTTCGCCGCGATCGCGACCGAGGAAAAGAGCCGTCTTGAGAGTGGGCGTAAACTTAGAGGCTTCCGACAACCAGTTATAGACCACCGATGTCGGTGCCACCACCAGAGAGGGGGCGCGGTCGGCTTTGCCGTTTTGATAATGCTTGAGCATTAGAGCAAGAGCTTGAATGGTTTTACCCAAACCCATGTCGTCAGCGAGGATACCGGCCAGTCCATATTCTCTTAAGAACATGAGCCAGTTGCAGCCTTCTTTCTGATATTCTCTCAGCTCGCCTTTGAACTCAGGCGGAATCTGGAGCGGCGGCAATTCACGGAAGTGATGGATCTTATGAATGAATTCCTGGAAGCCTTTGTCGGCTTCGATGGTGATTTCATGGGTTTCAAGAGCATGCAAAATGCTGAGAGCCTGGTAGAGAGGACGGGCACTGTCTTTGCTCTGACCGATAGACTTGAGCAAACCAAGCAAGGTGGCGGTAGGAATGCGCACAAACTCGCCGGAAGGTAGCTTCAGGTAGTTGCGGTTCTTGAAGAGTACTTCAATAACGAGCGGGAAGGGTACATCTTCGTCGCCGGACAAGCACTGTAAATCGAAATCGAACTTGTAAGAGTCTTTTTTGAGTGAAAGACCCGCCTTCAAGGACATCGGCTCTTTACGTACTTTGCATACGCTGAGGAGATCGAAACCGCTAATATCCCAGTCTGCCACCTGCTCGGATTGCAGGTGAAAGAGCACGTCGTAGGCGGGTTCATCGGTGAAAGAGAAACGATCTGCCACCGTGCGAATGGGCTGCATATTGGTGAGGAAGCGGCGCACCTGGTTTTCCAGATCCCACTGGCGTTCTACCCAGACGCTCTGACCGGTCTCGGATATGGTGCGGGTAAATTTTTCCGATTCAACAGCGCTGGTTTCATCTCTCGATTGTAAGACCAGGTCGCCGTAGCGGAAGCCCAGGGAGACCTCAAGAGAAACGGCATCGCCGGCGCTTTTCTCTTTTGCTCCGCCGGAAGAGGAAATGATGGTGCTGCTGGCAGCGCCTGGCAATTTTCTTTCAGAGAGGCGAATCACTACCTGCGGCGGTTCGGTGATAGCGACGGGGAAAGGCGCGGTTGACTCGTCGAAGACCACCGGCATGCGCTTCAGAAGCACGGGCAGGTCGACGGAAAGAAACTTGGGTACGACTTCCAGCTTGACGGTCATGAAACCGTAGGAATCGAAGTACTGGAAGGAGCGGTGAATGGCGCTCAAATCTATGGGATAGAAAACATTGTTGGAAAGGATCCAACTGCTCTGCCCCATGAAGAAGACCGGGTGTTCAACCGCTTCGCCTTCTTCGGTGATGCCTTCCAGCTTGAGCAGAAGCTCGCCGCTCTCGGTTTCGGAGAGCACCGCCCGCGGTTTGAGGGGCTGGTCTGAGAATGTTACTTCCAGACCGTTGGTGGTATTCAAAAGTTTGGCACAGAGGCTCAAGTGGCCGATCACGGTGCCTTCTTCGCCGCGTGGAATGCGGTGACCACCGGCGGTGCCCTTGGTGGTCTGGGGCAGAGATGTGAGGTACTTGGCCAGGCGCCAGATGCGAGACTCAGCCGGGAAAAAATTGAGAGACTCCGGCGGCACTTTTAAGATGTTGACCTTGCCCTGAGGCTGCGGCGGTACATCGCCCACAATCATGGCCAGGGGCTTTTCTAAAACCAGAAGACCGAGTTGGAAATCGCGGGCATCAGGTACGACCCCTTCTTCCCGGGGATCATCGAGTAATTCTTTGGCTTTGGGTGCTTTCTCTACCGGCGCTTCTTTGCGCTCCGGGCCGTCCATCAGATCAAAGCGAATGCCGGGATTATGACGGGCGATATGAGTGAGCAAAACAGCTACTGAGTGTTTGCAAACTTCTTCGAAATAGGGGCAGGAGCATTCGGCTTTGAACACTTCCGGAGAGTCTATGGTGACGGTCACCTTGTAAGGCTGGGGTTCGGAGCCTATGACCAGGGCTTCTATATTGGATACACCTTCGTCTTCGGTGTACTTGAGAACTTTCTTGCGCCGATAATATTGCACGCCTCGACGATAAACCGGCTCGCTGCTTGCGTCTTGAACAGCGGAGAGGGTTAAGGCGATCTTCTTACCGGATACTTGCTTCATTTAATAGCGAGATTGAGAGCCAAACTACTCTCTATGGGGTTCGACAAGACAACTGTCAATAACAACAGGCAACCGCTTGTGGGCGGTTCGCGAGTGGCTTCCTGCTCAATTAACAGCCAGTCAGCCAATAGCTTAGCATGACTTGCTAAAGGTTTGATGAACAAGATTAAGCCAGACTAACGTGGGCTCATGTCAATAAAATCGGGTCCCGTTTCCTGCACCGGCGCCTTAGAAGCGGGTAACGTAGAAGGGGCGGGGGCGGCCGGACTTACGTGGGTGGAAGCAAGACCAGGCGGCGCCACGCCGCTGGAATTAGTTGCACCGGTAATGGCCGTGGTGCGCGAAAAGGCGTTTTCGACAATTTTGCGCATCTCCACCTGGCGGTCCTCAAGGGCGCTGCAATAATCTTGCAGCACGTCAGCCTGGCTGCGCAGGTTTTTGGCGTTTTCCGAAAGAGCCGGCAAAAGACTCTCAATCTCTTCCAGAATGGAGCCCGGCGGAGCCACCGGCGGACGAATTTTAATTTGCGAGATGCGCCCATTAGTACCAGAAATACCAGAACCTCCGGTAACTCCGTTTGCACCGGTGGAAACCACGGTCTGAGAGCCGTCTGCCGGAGCAAAATTGTCCTGCATAGCGCCACCCAGCGATTCTTTCAAGCGCTCAAGCGACTGTTTGAGCCCGATAGCCCGCTTATAAGCCTGGTCGGCCTCCCGTTCCAGCCATACCTTCCGCGCTTTCTGCGTGGCCAGCTCGCTGCCCAGGCTCTCCAGAGCCTTCTTGCGAATATCCAGCTCGCGCTGCATGTGCTCGAGCTCTTTCTGTTTGAGCTCAATGCCCCGCCGGCGCAAGTAAACCAGAAGCAAAATAGCCAGGGTAAAGCCTATACAAGAGCAAGTAATGTAGCAATATCCGCGCTTGGAGCCCGACAATTCCCAGAATCCGTTCAGGAGGAAGTTGCTCAGGTCTTCTGCGAAAGAGGGGGGAGCGCTGCGCAAATAATAGAGACGACCCAACACTTTGACTCCGCGCTTGGTGGTTCCGACCTGCACGGCCTGGGTGGAGCGCGGCGACTTATGTGCAAAGAGAGGTTCAAGCTGGGGTGGATCGGTGAGAAGGTCGTAGGGCTCAGACTCTTTCAAGAGACTTTCAGGCTGTACCCGCTTCTGCCATGACTCGCGGCGATATACCTTCTCGGTTTTATAGAGGACATTCTCACCGGATGGATCAGTGATGACCATGCCGAACAAGCCGAAAGAACAATCTAAGGTGCGCTGGATTAAATCATCACGATCAGCCAGGATCATGTCAGACAGCACCGGCGGCAGGGTGTGATGCAAAAGATTAAAATCGGTGGTCTGCACCCGATATATGGTTCCCATCCAGTAGCTGTGATAGTGCACATGGCAGATGACCAGCCACAAACACATGCCTGTCAGGCATATAGACGGAACCAAGACACGATTTTTCAGGGATAGAAGGAATTTGTCCATCTATTACCTATATAAATTGACCACTGAACAGCCGAAGTCTACACCCATATATGCATTTCGTACATACGGCTTTTCCCAGGCGGCCCCATTAAACTGCCCCGCAAGATGGTCTTATGTGTATGGCAGGCAACAAATCTGCCGGATGCCGGTAAGGAAGACAACCAAAAAGAAATTTTCTTTCGCTGCAGACTGAGGAGAAGTTATAAGTCACTGAGGAGGGGGTATTCAGTAAGAGTAGACGATGATCTAGCGGAGGAATCAGTTAGAGCCCCATCGATAAGACACACGTTCTGTCTACTAAAAACCCATACGGGAATTCCACCCAAGCGGTGGCTGCAACAAAATAGAGCATAGAAAAACTAGAGCATAAAGCTAGTGTGTTCTCCAGAAGCCGGGTCTAACCACCCGGCTTTTCGGCATGACACTGCCGGTAGTGCCGCCGCCGTCCGGCCGAGAAGATAAACGGCGCCTATTTACCTTCCCACAAAAACAATCCGCCATAAATCCTGGAAAATCCGCCATAGTCAAGAGAAAACAGGGAAAAATGAAAGTGTTGCTTTGAAACTAGTTGCGATAAAATCAAGACTCATCATCAGGATCACTTAATGACGGCAGGCGACCCAGCACATTCGGCAAACCATCAAGCGGCACAGCCCTCAGGGTCTGCGCCTCTTCGACTGGGCGACTTGCTCACCAGTGCCGGCTTGCTGAAAGCGGAAGAACTGCGCCAGGCCATGCTTATAGCCAAAAGCCAGTCGCTACCGGTGGGTCGAGTGATCATAATGTCGGGCTTCATGAGCGAGCAGCACTTGCAGGCTGCCGTGCAATGCCAGTCGCTGCTGAAAGACGGTCTTCTGAACACCGAAAATGCCGTGGCGGCCCTGAGGACTCTCTACCGGGAAAACTGCACCCTGGACGAAGCCCTGCAGAAACTTGGTATTCAGCAAGGCGGACCGACCAATAAGCTGGGAGAACTGCTCATCGAGGCGGGTTTGGTCACAAAAGAGCAGCTTGAGGCCTCGCTTGTGCAAGGTCAGACAAGCGGGCTGCCCCTGGGAAGAGTGCTGGTGGTGACCGGTATTTTGACCGAGCAAATGCTGGCATCGGTGCTCAACGCTCAGATTTTGATAAGAGACAAGCGCGTAGACAGAGAGCAAGCCATTTCCAGCCTTAAGGCTGCCCGTGACCGGCAAGTGCCCCTGGAGCAAACCCTGGCGGAAACCGGCATTGCCATGCCGAACGCGGAAACAGTGCGGCTGGGCGAACTTCTTGTGATGGCCAAGCTTCTGGAAGAAGCCCAATTGATGCAGATTGTGGAAGTCGGACTGGTGAAAGAGCAACCCATCGGTCAGGTACTTGTGGAAAGCGGCGTGGTGACTGAAAACACGCTGCAGCAAGCCCTCGGCGTGCAAAATTATGTCTCTTCCGGCAAACTGCGCAAGAGCCTTTCAGGCCAGGTTTTGGAGCTGGTGCACAATCAAAATCTCACCATTGAAGCGGCCATCGAGCGTGTGCAGCCGGAGCGCCAGCAGATTAGCAACAATCTGCCCCTCTATCAGTTTCTTCAACTGGCCGGCGTGATCGGACCAAAGGACATCGAAGACGCTCTCAAAGCCGGTTCACGCAATGCACAGCTCATGGGACAGATGCTCTTGCTCACTGGTGCAGTAGATCAAAACCTCTTGCAAATAGCCATGAAATGCAGTGATTTAATGGCTCAGGGCATACTGAAAGCTGAACAGGCCGTCATTGCCCTTGGCATTTGCTGGAAAACAAAAGCCACACTGGAAGAGGCATTTCGCCAGTTGGGCTGGAGCCCGGCCATCATCGCCGCCGCCTTCCCAAGCCACCCGACACCCATGGCCGCCACCTTTCACCCCCATTCACAACTTTCAGATCAGGCTCCCGGTCTGGCTCAACTGCAGGCCCAACAGCAAGCCCAGCAACAAGCCCAGCAGATACCTCCAGCTTCGGCTGCCACAGCCGGTGCAGCTTCCCAGGCTCAGACCATGCCGCCTACCAAGCCCATCGGACCGGGCAGTTCCGGCTCCCATTTCCAGACCTCAAGCCATCAATCACCCCTGGCCCAGGCTCTCAACAAGGGGCGCAACGCCGATTCCTCCAGCGGCGGTCTACCGGCCGTATCGGCCAGGGAGAGCAACCGGGAGAGCATGAAACGCAAATCCGATGCCACTTCAGCATCTCTGCCCGCTCTTGCGACCCCCGGTCAACCGGCCCTGAACCTCTTGCAAGAACTTGAAACCACGGGCGACAACGAACCAACCGGAGACGTCACAGGTGAGCATGACGCAGTCGGGCAGAGCCCCGGAGGGGCCGGCCAACTGCGCAAGAAAAAACTCTCCGACCTGATTCCGCAAATTAAGAACCAGGGCTGAGATCCAAGCCTGTCAGGAGCAGCAGCACGAGAGCAAATCTTGCCAGGGCCGACTGCG
>Ga0268298_10000672_pt1 | contig 43467 bp, 29 predicted proteins | sample WWTPWeurt_MetaG_FD_194462 | JGI IMG/M metagenome (GOLD analysis project Ga0268298, IMG submission 194462) | Activated sludge microbial communities from WWTP in Nijmegen, Gelderland, Netherland - WWTP Weurt | ecosystem: Engineered > WWTP > Aerobic digester > Activated sludge | place...
ATCAGCATCGCGGCCAACCGCCATGCCGGCATCCGCTGCGCGCTGGTGACCTCCCCCGAGCACGCAGCACTGGCTCGACAGCACAATGACGCAAACGCCATCGCTTTCGGCCAGCGGCTGACGGATCCGCTCAAGGCAGAATCCTACCTCAAATCGTTCCTGGATACACCTTTTGAGGGGGGAAGGCATCAGGGGCGGGTGGACAAGATCGAGTTGAAAGGGTGCTGCTGATGCGTCAATCCCAGGAACTGCGCACCCTTGGCCTGGAGAAAGGCGTGCAGTTGCACGCCTCCGGCTCCTGCCTGGTGAAGCTCGGCCGCACCCATGTGCTCTGCGCCGCCAGCCTGGAGGACCGGGTGCCGGGCTGGATGAAGGGCAGGGGCTCGGGCTGGCTCACGGCCGAATACGGCATGCTCCCGGCAGCGACCAACACGCGGTCTGACCGCGAGGCCACCCGGGGCAAGCAGCAGGGCCGCACAGTGGAGATCCAGCGACTCATCGGCCGCAGCCTCCGGCAGGCCGTGGATCTCGCCGCCCTGGGCGAACGCACCCTCACCGTGGACTGTGATGTGCTCAATGCCGATGGCGGCACCCGCTGCGCGGCCATCACCGGCGCCTGGGTGGCCGTGGCGCTGGCGCTGCGCGCCCAGGGGCTCGACTCGGCCCTGGTCCGCCAGGTGTCCGCCGTGAGCGTGGGCATCGTGGATACGGGCGAGGGCCGCCGGGGCATGGTGCTCGACCTGGAATACGAGGAGGACCACCTGGCCGCCGTGGACTGCAACCTGGTGGCGGCCCGCCCCACTCTGGGTGGCGACCTCGCGCTGGTGGAGTTCCAGGGCACGGGCGAGGGCCGGGCCTTCAGCCGGGCCGAAGCGACTGGGCTGCTGGACCTGGGTTTGGCCGGTTGCGCGGCGCTCATGGACGCTCAGGGGGCGGCTCTCGGATGAAACCCATCCTGCTGGCGATCGGGCTTTCCGTCCTGCTGGCGGGCCAGACTCCTACGCCGGCCACCGCGACGCCCCGCCGCATCGACGTGGAGGTGCAGCCCGCGGACATGGTGTTCCGCTTTACCCCCCGGGTGACCATTCCCGGGATGCCCCGGGTGGCGGTGGCCCTCAGCGGCGGCGGCGCCCGGGGCCTGGCACACATCGGCGTCCTCCAGCGCTTCGAGGAGGTGGGCTTCCCCCTCGACAGCGTCACCGGCACCAGCGCTGGTGCCCTGGTGGGCTCCCTCTACGCCAGCGGGTTCTCGGCGAAGGAGATCGAGGACCTGTTCAACCGCCTGGACCTGACCCGAGCGTTCCTGGAGCCGCTGTGGCGCAACCCCGGGGAGACCCTTGGTGAGCAGGAGAACCGGAACGATACATTCCTCTCCATTGAGCGCCACCAGGGTCGGCTCTCCCTGGCCCAGGGCCTCCGCAGTGGCGTGGAGATCCAGCACACCCTGCAGGGCCTGCTGGCCCGAGGTGCCTACTTCTCCGGCGGCGACTTCGACCGGCTGCAACGCCCCCTCCGGATCCTGGCCACGAACCTGGAGACGGGGCAGGGGCGGGTCTTCGGGCGGGGCGACCTGGTGGAGGCGGTCCGCGCCTCCATGTCCATCCCCGGCGCGTTCCGCCCGGTGATCATCGACGGCCAGCAGTATGTGGATGGGGCCCTGGTGGAGAACATCCCAGTCAGCACGGCGAGGGAGGCCTTCCGCCCCGACCTGGTCATCGCCGTGGACACCAGCTCGCCCCTCGAGCACCGCCCCGCCACCAACATCCTGTCCGTGGCCTCCCGCAGCCTGGACCTGGTGGTGGAGCGCCGCCAGTGGGAAAGCCGCAAGGCGGCTGATTTCGTGATCCGCCCCGACATCCGGAACGCCAATTTCATGGAGTATGGCTCCGATGCCGCCAAGCTGGTGCGTCAGGGCCGGGAGGGCTTCGATGCCCGCCGGGAGGCCCTGCGGGAGCTGATGCGCGGTCGCCTGAGCCAGGAACGCCTCGATGCGACGGAGGTGGCCTTCGAGTGCCCCGGCGGGCTGAGCCCGGCCCTGGCCGGCCTCCTTGCGACCACCCTGAAGCCCGGGCCCGACGGCATCCCCCTCCAGGACGCCCAGATCCTGCTCCAGCAGGTGCTTGTGCATGGTCTGGCCCAGGAGGCCTGGGCCACGGTGGATCCGGGCCGCATCCTCACCATCCACCTGCGGCCCTTCCCGGCGATCCGCTCCATGGAGGTGCAGGCGCCCGAGGGCTGGCGGGCCGCCATCCAGTCCGCGGTGGCCACCACGCTGAAGGCGGGGGAGTCCTTCAACCCGCAGGTGTTTGGCCGGATGATGGGCCACCTGGTCTACCGCTTCCTCATGGAAGGCGGGCCTCTCGTGGATGCCCGGGGTTCCATGTTCGAGCCCCAAACCGGGCACCTCCTGATCAGCATCGACGAACCTTTCATCACCAAGGTCGAGGCCCGCTCACCCGCCGGGTTGCCGCTGGAGGAAGTCCAGCTCTTGCGGCTGCTCGGCGAGCTGAAGGGGCGTCCCTTCCGCCCGGCGGAACTCCAGAAGCGCGTGGCCCTGGCGGAGCACCGGCTCCACCTCGCGGAGCTGCGCTACCAGCTGCGGCCGGACGGTCTGGGGGGCACGGCCATCACCCTCGTCCCCGTGCCCCAGCAGCGGGAGCGGCTGGACCTGTCCCTGGGCTACGAAACCACCCTGGGCGGTCAGGTGGGCCTGGCCTATCGGGCCGTGGACCTGGGCTTCAGGGGCACGGAGTTGCAGCTGAGCGCGGCCCGGAACCGACTGCAGGAGCGGGCCACGCTGGCCCTCGGCAGCCCCTTCGGGTTCTCGCCTGGCACGGGGGTCGAACTGGTGGCGGACTACTGGCAGCAGCGGCTGGAACTCCCCCTGCCGTGGGTGGGGCCGGAGCTTCCGGGCGATGGACTGGGGGCCCGGATCAGCGCCTCCGATCTGATGCTCAAGACCTTTTTCCGCTTCAGCAACCTGGGCACCGGAAAGGTCAGTCTTGATCTTGGTCGCCGGAACGCCGCCTTCCGGGAGGACGGTCTGCGCCGTACCCAGAGCCAGGACACGGCCTTCCTCTCCGCCGAATGGGACAACTTCGACCGGCACACCATGCCGCGGGACGGCCTCCTGCTGCGGGCGCGGTTCGGCATGGGGCACGCCCAGGCGGGCGAACTCCCCGGGGCGACCTTCCAGCAGAGCTACTTCCGGGCCCGGGGCCTCACCTCCCTTGGCGAGCACCTGGGCCTCGACCTGGACACGGAGTGGGGCCAGGGGCGCGGGCTGCCCCTGGACCGCTGGTGGGTGCTGGGGGGCCCCTCCTTCGTCATCGGCTCTCGCTCCCTGGGCTTCATGGCCCCCCATTTCGCGGCGGTGCGCGTCGGCCTGCCCCTAAGGCTCTACCTGGGCCTGGGCCTCACGGTGGAGCTGACGCCCCGCTTCGACCTGGCCTGGGTGGCCCCGGACGCCTCGGCCCTGCTCAAGCCCGAGGTCGATTACCGGGCGCAGGGCACGGGATTGCTGCTGCGCACGACCTTGTCCAATTTCTACGTGGAGCTGTCCTACGGCTTCCTGAAGGTCCGCACCCCCCAGGACGGTGGCCGGGCCGTGGGCAGCTTCAATGTCCTGATCGGCACTCAGCCCTTCGACCTCTGGAAGCGGCATTAGCATCATCTGGGGGTTCCTCGCTCCGCTGCGCTGCGCGAACTCCCCCGGGCCCCCGCGCCTCGACCGGGCAAAGCCCGGCCTCGGCCTGGCCTCTGCCCTGTCCGTTCGATTCCCCGCGGGGGGCACATTCAGGTAATGAGCGGTCTGTGGTGGTAGGGCCTGTGACCTGATCCACTAGGGATTCATCCGGGGCCCCCTGATACCCTGGAGCGTTGGGTTTCAACGCTCTTTGCCGAGGCCGCCATGCGCTATCTGCCCTCTTCCCCTGTCGAGGATCGTGCCCTCCTGGACACCATCGGCGTCCCGGACGCCGAGGCGCTGCTGGTGGGCATTCCGGAGCCGCTGCGCCTCGGGCGGGAGCTGGACCTGCCCACCCAGGGCTCCGAGCAGGAAGTGGCCTGGCAGATGATGGGCCTGGCCAACAGGAACATGCGCTTCTGCGCACAGTTCCTGGGCGCGGGGGCCTACGACCACTTCGTGCCTTCGGCCATCGACGCCATGATCAGCCGCCAGGAGTGGTTCACGGCCTACACGCCCTACCAGCCTGAGATCAGCCAGGGCACCCTGCAGCACATCTTCGAATACCAGACCCTGATCTGCGATCTGACGGGGCTGGAAGTGACCAACGCCAGCCTCTACGACGGCGGCACCGCCTGCGTGGAGGCGGCCCTCATGGCCGTGCGCGTGGCGAAGAAGCGCCACACGGTGCTCATCAGCCGTGGCCTGCACCCCATGTACCGCGACGTGCTTAAGACCAACTTCGACCCGCACGAGGACCTGCACCTGGTGGAAGTCGGATTGAAGGATGGCGTCACCGATCTGGCCGACCTGCAGGCGAAGCTGAATGGCGATGTGGCCGCGGTGATGGTGGGCTACCCGAACTTCCTGGGCGCGGTGGAGGACCTCTCGGCCCTGGCCGGCCCCGTCCACGCCGCCGGCGCCCTGCTGATCAGCGTCACACAGGAGGCCTTCGCCTTCGGATGGTTCGAGGCCCCCGGCAAGGTGGGTGCGGACATGGCCTGCGGCGAGGCGATGTCGCTGGGCAACAAGCCCAACTTCGGGGGCCCCTTCCTGGGCTTCCTGGCCGTGAAGGACGCCCACAAGCGGGAGATCCCCGGCCGCGTGGTGGGCCAGACCAAGGACCTGAACGGCGAAACCGGCTACGTGCTCACCCTCACCGCCCGTGAGCAGCATATCCGCCGCGACAAGGCCACCAGCAACATCTGCTCGAACCAGGGCCTCGTGGCCCTGCGCGCCAACATCTTCATGCACCTGGCCGGACCCGAAGGGCTCAAGGGCCTCGCCGGACAGAACGCCGCCAAGGCCCAGTACCTGCGTCAGCGCCTGCTGGAGCTGCCGGACATGGCGCCCGTCGACGACCAGCCCTTCTTCAACGAGTTCGTGCTGCGCTACACCGGCGACTACGCGGCCCTGCAGGAGGCCTGCCTGAAGGAGAGCCTGCTCCCGGGTCTTGACCTGGGCCGCTTCTATCCCGAGTACGCGGGCTGCATCCTCTGGTGCGCCACGGAACTCCATACCCGCCAGATGATCGAGAGCCTCGTCGAGATCTTGGCCCGCGTCCCTGCCACGGTTTGAGGAGAGAGCCATGTTCCTTCGTCAGCGCGAACCCCTCTCCTTCGAACGCTCGGTCCCTGGCAAGCGGGGCATGGACCTGCCAAGGCTCGATGTGCCCGTGGCCCAGGACACCCGCCCCGCCCACCTGAAGCGCGGCGGCTTCGACGCCCTGCCCGAGCTGAGTGAAGTGGAGGTCATCCGCCACTTCACCCGCCTCTCGAAGTGGAACTACGGCGTGGATGACGGCATGTATCCGCTGGGCAGCTGCACCATGAAGCACAACCCGCGGCTGAATGAAAAAGTCGCCGGGCTGCCGGGCTTCACGGACAGCCACCCCATGGCGCCGGATGCCCTCGTCCAGGGCAATCTGGAGCTCCTCTACACCCTGCAGGAGTGGCTGAAGGAGATCACGGGTCTGCCCGGCGTCACCCTGCAGCCCAGCGCCGGCGCCGCCGGCGAGCTCACGGGCGTTATGCTCATCCGCGCCTACCACGTGGCCAAGGGCGCCAAGCGCCGGGTGATCCTCATCCCGGACAGCGGCCACGGCACCAACCCTGCCACCGCGGCCATGGCGGGCTACGATGTGGTGGAGCTGCCGTCCGGTCCCGATGGCACCATCAGCTTCGACGACGTGACCGATCCCGTGAACGGCAAGGTGCGCAAGGGTCTGAGAACCCTTGTGAGCGAGCTGGGCAGCGAGATCGCCGGCGCCATGATCACCAACCCCAACACCATCGGCGTCTTCGAGTACCGCTTCAAGGAGGTCAGCGACCTCCTGCACAGCGTGGATGCCCTGGTCTACATGGACGGCGCCAACATGAACGCGCTGGTCGGCGTGGCCCGGCCCGGCGACTTCGGCGTGGACGTCATGCACCTGAACCTGCACAAGACCATGTCCACCCCCCACGGCGGTGGTGGTCCCGGCGCCGGCCCCGTCTGCTGCGGTGCGAACCTCCTGCCCTTCCTGCCAGTGCCAGTGGTGGTGCGGGAGACCGTGAAGGTGGGCGAGGGCGAAGTGCCGAAGCACAGCTACCGCATGGACTGGGACCAGCCCCAGAGCATCGGCAAGGTCCACACCTTCTACGGCAACTTCGGCATTCTGGTGCGGGCCCTCACGTACTGCCTGAGCCACGGCTCCGACGGCCTGAAGGCCGCGACCCTGCGGGCCATCGTCAACGCCAACTACATCCGCACGCGGCTGAAGGGCGCCTACGCCCTACACATCGACTCGCCCACCCTGCACGAGGTGGTCTTCAGCGACACCATCCAGGCGAAGCACGACGTGCACACGCTGGACATCGCCAAGCGCCTCATCGACCACGGCTACCACCCGCCCACGATCTACTTCCCCCTGATCGTTCCGGGCGCGCTCATGATCGAGCCCACGGAAAGCGAGGGCAAGGACGAACTGGACGCCTTCTGCGACACCATGCTCGCCATCGCCAAGGAAGCCGAGGAGAACCCCGACGCCCTGCACCAGGCCCCGACCCTCGCGCCCCTGCGCCGCATGGACGAGACCACCGCCGCACGGAAGCCGGTGCTGCGGTGGGTCAAAGCCTAGTCCCACTTCAAGCAGAAAAGCGGGCTTCACGGCCCGCTTTTCTGCGTCCTGGAATGGCATGCTGGTGCAGGAGATACTTCAATGCCCATCTGGCGGCGATTCCGGGAACGCATGGCGCTGGCGCGCTTCAGTGCGCCTGAGGCCTCGGGCTCTCTCGGGGATCTGGGCACCTTCCTCCCGCTGGTAATGGGCATGGCCCGGCAGAACGGGCTCGACCTGGGTACGGCGCTCTTCTTCGCAGGCCTGCTGAACCTGCTGACGGGCCTGGCCTTCGCGATCCCTATGGCGGTGCAGCCCATGAAGGCCATCGCGGCGGTGGCCCTGACGCAGGGCCTTACGGTGCCGCAGATCCTTGCCGCGGGCATGATCGTGAGCGCCGTGGTGCTGGTGCTGGGCTGGCTGGGCTGGGCGGACCGTCTGGGCCGCCTGATCCCGGATTCCGTCGTGCGCGGCATGCAGCTGGGCCTGGGCCTATCCCTCGCCCTGAAGGGGCTGCAGATGGCCGGGGCCCCTGGCCCGGAGCGTTGGTGGCTGGCCCTGCCGGCGGCTCTCTTCGGCTGGTGGTTCATCGGTTCGCGACGCGTCCCCGTGGCCCTGGTGATCTTCGTCGGTGGTGCCGTGCTGGCCCTGTTCAGATCCCCCGACGCGTTCCACAGCCTCCGGGTCGGCTTCCACCTCCCGCACTGGATATCCATCCTTCCGCAGGACTGGTGGGTGGCCTTCACCAAGGCGGCTTTGCCCCAGATTCCCCTCACCCTGCTCAACTCCGTGGTGGCCGTCTGTGCCCTGGCGCGGGACCTGCACCCGGACCGGGCGCCCTCGGAGAAGAAGGTGGCCATCAGTGTGGGGGCCATGAACCTGCTGACGGGTTGGTTTGGGGGCATGCCCATGTGCCACGGCGCCGGGGGGCTCGCCGGGCAGGAGGCCTTCGGCGCACGCACGCAGGGCTCCATCCTCATGCTCGGGGCCGCCAAGCTGCTCGTGGCTGTGCTGTTCGGCTCCAGTCTCATGGCCCTGGCCCTGGCCTTTCCGCAGACTCTCCTGGGCGTGATGCTGGTCTTCAGTGGCATCTCCCTGGCGGAGGCCTCACGGAAGGCCTCGGACTTCGGCATCCTGCTCCTCACGGCGGCGGGATGCATCGCCCTGGGCTACCTTGTGGGCGTCCTGTTGGGCACGGCCGCCGCCCTGCTGGCGGTCCGCCGCGAAGCCTGACCTCCAGAGGCATTCCTGCTCCCCCACCATCCTGTCCGTAGTCACAATAGAACGTTTCCTGGAGCTGTCATGCGCCTCACCCCAGCCCTGATCCTCAGTGTGCCCGTGGTGGCCCAGATGGCGGCCCCGGTGCAGGACCGGGCCGATCGCTTCCTGAAGCTGGTGAACGCCGGCTATCAGTCCCTCACCTACGTGGCCCAGCAGGCCAGCTGGAACGCGGCCTCCGATGTGAAGCCCGAACACACCGCCGCGGCGGAATGGGCGGGCAGAGCCTATGCCGCCTTCAATGGGAACCCCGCGCTGATCACCGAAGCTCGAGAGCTGCTGCAGCATCGGAAGGAACTCAAGGACATCACCGTGCGCCAGCTGGAGCGCGTGCTGCTCAATGCTGCGGAAGGGCCCATGACGAGGCCGGACCTGGTGGCGGCTCGGGTGGCAGCGGAGACGGCCCAGACCAGCAACCTTGATGGGTTCGTCTGGAAGCTGGATGGCAGGCCCATTTCCGCGAACCAGATCGACGGCCTCTTAGCCAAGAGCGACAACCTGGCTGAGCGGCGTAAGGTCTGGGAAGTGTCCAAGGAGAACGGGCCAGCCCTGAAGGAGGGCCTAGTGAAGCTACGGGACCTCCGCAACGGCTGCGCCCAGGCCCTGGGCTATCCCGACTACTTCACCCTGCAGGTGGCCAAGTACGGCCTGAGCACCGACGAGATGATGGCCTTCAACCGGAAGTTCTTGGCGGAACTGAGGCCCCTCTACCTGCAGCTGCACACCTGGGTGAAGTACGAGATGGCCAAGAGGTACGGCCAGCCCGTGCCCAAGGCCATCCCCGCCCACTGGATCAACAATCGCTGGAGCCAGAACTGGACTGGCTTCGTGACGGCCGTGGACTTCGATTCCCACTTCAAGGGCTGGCAGCCCGAGCGCATCGTGAAGACCGCCGAGGCCTTCTACACGGGGCTTGGCTTCGGTCCTCTACCCGCCTCGTTCTGGACCAAGTCCGACCTCTACCCCGTCAAGCCCGGAGAGACGCGGAAGAAGAACAGCCACGCCTTCTGCAATCACCTGGACCTGGAGAGCGACATCCGCAGCCTCATGAGCGTGGAGGCCAACAGCCAGTGGTTCGAGACCGCCCACCACGAGCTAGGGCACGGCTACTACTTCATGAGCTACACCAACCCCAAGGTGCCGCCACTCCTGCGCGATGGCGCCAATCCAAGCTTCCACGAGGGCATCGGCGAACTCGTGGCCCTGGCCACCCGGCAGATTCCCTACCTGAAGGCTGTCGGTGTCCTGCCCGCAGACTACAAGGTGAACGAGATGCAGGTGCTGTTGAACGACGCACTGGAGACGGCCATCCCCTTCATGTTCTGGGCCTGCGGCACCATGCCCGAGTGGGAGGCCGACTTCTATGCCAAGGGCATGCCTGCTGGTGAAATGAACGCCCGCTGGTGGCAGCGGGTCCGCGAGTTGCAGGGCGTGGAGCCCCCCAGCCCGCGCGGCGAGCAGTTCTGCGACGCCGCCACCAAGACCCACATCAACGACAACCCCGCCTACTATTACAGCTACGGCTGGGCCACGGTCTTCAAGTTCCAGGTACACGACCACATCGCCCGCAAGATCCTCCACCAGGATCCCCGCGCCACCAACTATGCCGGCCACAAGGAGGTGGGTACCTTCCTCAAGACCATCCTCGCCAAGGGGGCCACCGAAGACTGGCGCAAGGTGCTGAAGGACTCCACGGGCGAAGACCTCTCCACGCGGGCGATGATGGACTACTTCAAACCCCTGATGGCCTGGCTCGAGAATGAGAACAAGGGCCGCCAGATCGGCTGGGACTGAGCATGGAAGATCGGATCCACCAGGCCCGGGTCATCAAGGCCCTCACGAATGACCGGCACATCCGCCTTTCCTCGCTGGATGCCAGTCCGCTGTGGGACGGTGTTCGGCGCGGGCATCCGCACCTGGACCCGGAGGCCTGCGCCTGCCTCACCGAGCTGCTGTCTGCCACGGCTCTGCTCCAGGGCCGTACGGTCTTCGAGGAGCGACTTCAGCTGCTGGTCAAGGGCTCGGGCCGCGCCAGGGCCGTGGTGGCGGACTGCTGGCCAGACGGTACCATCCGCGGCGTGCTGGACCTGGGTGAGGCCAAGGCCGAGCGCTGGATCCAGGCGCCGGGGGTGCTGCAGGTGATGCGCTCCAATCCCGCGGGCGCTCCCTACATCGGGAACCTGGAGCTGGTGGAGGGTGGCATCCAGGTGCAGGTGGAGCACTACCTCCAGAACTCCGAACAGATCCAGGCGAGCCTCACCCTTTGGTGCGATTCGAGTACCGGCGAGGCAGGTGGTCTCCTGGTGGAGCTGCTGCCGGACTGCCCCCCGGCCCGCGTCGCGCGGCTGGTGCAGGCCATCGAGGGCCTCGAGGTGGTGCCCCACTGGGAGCGCACGCCGGGGTTCCTGGCCTCCTGGGTCTCCCAGGGCGAGGGCACCGAGGAACTGGCCGCCATGGACCTCACCTACCGTTGCCGCTGCACCCGCGAGACCCTGCTGGAGACCCTGCGCGGGTTCTCCGCGGCCCAGAGGGCGGACCTCTTCCCGGACGAGGGCCCGCTGGAAGTCCGCTGTGACTACTGTGGCAAGTTGTATCCCATTTCCCGCGGCGACCTGCTGCCGGGGCAGGCCTGATGGCCGTGCGGGTCGCCATCGCCGACCGCGGCCGCCCCCTGGGCTCGCCGCTCTCAGTGTGGCTGAACTTCCGGGCGGTGCCCTTCCTTGTGGCCGGGCTGACGAAGCTCTGGTCCTACACCCTGCGCGTGCGGCGCTTGGGCTTCGAGGCCGTGGAGGAGGTGGTGGCGCGGGACGAACGGTTCATCCTCAGCTTCTGGCACCGGCGCCTCTTCATGATGCCGCTGGCCTATCCCTTCCAGCGCAAGGGCCGGGGCGTGGCCATCCTGTCCAGCGACAGCAAGGATGGCGAGCGCAGCGCCGCCACCTGGCGCTGGTTCGGCATCCACGCCGTGCGCGGCACCGCCAGCGATGACGGGGCCAAGGCCCTGGTGCGCATGATCCAGGCCGTGAAGCAGGGCTGGGATTTTGGCATCACGCCGGACGGCCCCCGGGGGCCGCTCATGGCGCTGAAGCCCGGCACCATCGCCCTGGCCCGCAAGACCGGCGCCTGGATCGTCCCCGTCACCCTGGCCTATGACCGGTGCTTCGAGCTGAAGACCTGGGACCGCATGGTGATCCCCTTCCCGTTTGCGACCTGTGCGATCAAGTACGGCACCCCGTACAAGGTGCCGCCCAAGGCAGAGGATGGCGCTGAAGGCCTGCGCCTTCAGCGGGAGATGGATGAGCTGGAAGCCTGGGCCGAAGGGATTCACCATGCCTGAACTCGCCGTCGTCTCCCTTTCGGGCGGCATGGATTCCTGCGTCACCGCCGCCATCGCCAGGGCCCTTGGCTACGAGCTGGCCCTGCTCCACGCTGACTATGGCCAGCGCACCCAGGCGCGGGAGAAGCAGGCCTACCGTGACATCGCCGACTTCTACGGTGTGCCGGAACAGCGCCGCCTCATCATCGGCTTCGACACCTTGAAAGCCATTGGTGGCTCCGCCCTGACGGACACCAGCATTGCGCTGCCCGAGGGCGATCCCGAGCGGGCCGGCGTGCCCTTGAGTTACGTGCCCTTCCGCAACGCGCACCTGCTGGCCACCTGCGTGAGCTGGGCCGAGGTGCTGGGGGCACGCGCCATCTTCGTGGGCTTCGTGGAGGAGGACAGCAGCGGCTACCCCGACTGCCGCGAGGCGTTCCTGAAGAGCTTTGAGCAGACCGCCAATCTGGGCACCAGACCCGAGACGCAGCTGGCCTTCCATGCGCCCCTCATCCACCTTCGCAAGGCCGAGATCGTCCTCAAGGGCCGGAAGCTGGGCGCGCCGCTGCACCTCAGCTGGTCTTGCTACCAGGGCGAGGCTGAGGCCTGCGGCCACTGCGACTCCTGCCACCTGCGGCTCCGCGGGTTCATGGAGGCGGGCTTCGCCGATCCCATCCCCTATGCCTACTTCCCGCCTGGCCTCGCCCCGCGGTAGCGTGGCACTGCCCTCCATGACCGAGCCGCCCATGTCCACCGCCGCCGATACCCCCTCTGCCAAGCCCCTGGCCTTCGTGCCGGAGACGCGCTTCGGCGTATGGTTCCTGGCCACTGAGGTCTGGCGGGTCCACGTGCTCGGCGTGGCCCTGGACAGCCTCCAGGCCCTGGCGCCGGACCTGCCGACGGGTGGGGTGATCCTCGACATCGGCACGGGCCTGGGCCACTCCCTGGGGGCCCTGGCGGAGCGGTTCCAGCCGGAGCGCATACACGCCCTGGACCCAGATCCCGAGTTCCCGGCCAAGGCCGAGCACAGCCTCGCGGCTTGCCCCGTCCCCGTGACGGTGCACCGTACCCACGCCGAGGCCATGGATCTGCCGGATGCCTCCGTGGACCTGGTCTTCTGCCACCAGTCCCTGCATCACATCGTGGGCCAGGAGCGGGCCCTCGCGGAGATGTTCCGGGTCCTGAAACCCGGCGGACACCTGCTACTGGCGGAGTCCACCCGGCGCTACATCCGCAGTTGGATCATCCGCCTCTTCTTCCGCCATCCCATGCATGTGCAACGCACCGCCCCCCAGTACCTGGACATGCTCCGCAGGGCTGGCTTCGAGGTTCGGCCCGACCGTGTCCACACCCCTTACCTCTGGTGGAGCCGGTGGGACCTGGGGGCCCTGGAGTGGTTCGGTATGAAGGTGCCCACGGAGCGAGAGGAGACCTTGCTCAACACGGTGTTGCGCAAGCCCTGAGGGGGTACCCTGGACGGGGCCCCTCCCTATCCGGCCCCTCACCTGGATTCACCATGACAACCAAGAAGACCCCCAAGGCCTCCCTGCCCAGCCCGCTACCGAAGTTCGTGGTGACACGGCCCACGGGTCAGCTCGACACCTTCGTGAGTCCAAGGCCGGGCCGCCCCTTCACCATCACCTTCGAGACAGAGGAATTCACCTGTCTCTGCCCCCTCACGGGCCAGCCGGACTTCGCCAAGCTGCGCATCGTGTACCAGCCAGATCAGCTCTGCGTGGAGTCGAAGTCGCTCAAGCTCTACCTCTGGAGCTTCCGCGACCAGGGCGCCTTCCACGAGGCTGTCACCAACCAGATCCTCGACGACCTGGTGAAGGCCCTGGAGCCGCAGTGGATGCGCGTCGAGGGCGACTTCCTCATCCGCGGCGGCATCCGGACCCTGGTGGTCGCCGAACACGGGAAGAAGCATTAGCAACTGAGGGATGTTGGCAAAGGGAATCAACGACGAAAAAACAGGAAAGCCACCGATGGTTCAACCTGAGGCTTATTGCCCATGAAAGCGGTCATCGCCCTCGGCTCGAACCTCGGCGATCGTCGAGCGCACCTGCACTCCGGCCTGGCGGCCCTGCGCACGCTGGGTGAGGTGGTGCCCTCGCCCCTGGTGATGGAGACGCCGGATGAATCCGGTCGCGGTCCCGCCTACCTCAACACGGTGGCGATCCTGGTGGTGGAGGAACCCGATCCCGGTCGACTGCTGGAAGCACTCCTTCGTTTGGAACTGGCGGCGGGCCGGGACCGCAACGCGGGTAGGAACGCGCCCCGCACCCTGGACCTGGATCTCATCACCACGGATGGCCCCCCGGGCCGCTGGACCTGGGATGCGCCGGAGGACCTGGGCGTCCTGGGTCCCACCCTGAGCCTAGAGCTGCCCCATCCCCGCGCCTTCAGCCGCCCCTTCGTGCTGGAGCCTTGGCGCGCGCTGTCCGACCCGGGTGCCTGCGGCGGAGTGATTCCGCAGGGTTGAGGCAGGGTTGCGAAGCGAGGGGCGACCGAAAAATGCCCTTCGCCTTGCGAAATTTGGCTATATCAACCCCCACCCCGCCACCACATTCTGGACCCGCGCCTCGCATGGGCAGGGGCCGAGGAGCCTCTGTGGGTTTGCGAACATCGATCCACCCTGCTGGCCCCGGTTGCCCTGACCCACGCCCGGTGCGGGTGAGAATGCGTCACCTGTTCTGGTTCCTGACGCTCCTTGGGTGGATTGCCACTGGCCTCGCCTGCGGAGGCGGCAACAAAGATGTCACCCCACGCGCCACGGCACCCGCCATCACCAGCCAGCCCGCCAGTCAGATTGTGGATCAGGGGCTGCCTGCGGCTTTCACCGTGGTCGCCACGGGCTCGGCACCGCTGCACTATCAGTGGCGGAAGGGCGCCACGGCGGTGGGATCCGATGCTCCCACCCTGACCCTCCCTGCCGTCCTGGCCGCGGATGCCGGGACCTATTCCGTGACCGTGTCGAATGCGGCGGGCAGCCTCGTCAGTGACGCCGCCTCCCTCGGCATCCATCCCGCGAACGTGAATCTGGCACTGGGCCGGCCCGCCACCGCCAGTTCCACGGAAAGCGCCGCTCTCCCACCCTCCCTGGCCGTGGACGGCCAGTCCGCTACCCGCTGGTCCTCCGCCTTCACAAACGCGGAGTGGATCGCCATCGACCTGGGCTCGGTACGGACCTTCAACCGCGTGATCCTGCGCTGGGAGGCCGCCTATGGGAGGAGCTACCACCTCGAAGCCTCCACGGATGGCTCGGCTTGGACCACGGTTTTCACCCAGGCCAATGGCCTCGGTGGCGTAGAGGACCTCAGCTTCACCCGTACGGCGGCCCGCTACGTTCGGATGCGTGGCACTAGCCGGGGGACGGCCTACGGGTATTCCCTCTTCGAGTTCGAGGTCTATCACGCCATCCCCTGCACCCTCACGGCCACCGCCGGGGCCCACGGCAGCATCAGCCCTTCGGGGGTCGTGTCTGTCCTTCCCGGCGGCAGCCAGACCTTCACCATCACCGCCGACAGCGGCTACACCGTGGACACCGTCACGGTGGACGGCGTCAGTCTCGGGGCGGTCCCCACCTACACCTTTACCAATGTGCAGACCGACCACACCCTGAGCGCGACCTTCAAAGTGCCGGCGGTGTTCAATGTCACGGCCAGTGCGGGTCCCAATGGGACCATCAGCCCCGCCGGTGTGGTGCCCGTCATCCAGGGCGCCAGTCAGACCTTCACCCTGTCCCCGGCCAGCGGCTTCGCCATCACCGGCGTCACCGTGGATGGCGCGAGCATTGGTGCCGTGGGCAGCTACACCTTCACCAATGTCCAGGCCACCCACAGCATCAGCGCGACCTTCGGCACCACCGGCGGCCTGGTGTGGAGCGACGAGTTCACGGGCCCCGACATCGATTCAACCAAGTGGGCCTTCGACCTGGGGAATGGTCCCACCAACCCGGGCCCCCTCTACGGCTGGGGCAATGGCGAGTGGGAGTACTACACCAGCTCCAAGGACAACGCCGCCATCGAGAATGGCGCCCTGGTCATAACGGCCCGTCGCCAAGACTGGGGTGGCTGGCCCTTCACCTCTGCCCGTCTGGTGACCCGCGGCAAGTACAGCTTCAACCAGGGCCGCTTCGTGGCACGCATCAAGATGCCGGAGGGCAACCGGATGTGGCCCGCCTTCTGGCTCCTGGGGGACCGGATGGAGGCCTGGCCCATGTGCGGCGAAATCGACATCGCCGAGATGTTCTGCGGCGCCGTGGGGCGAGGGGACAATGCGGTCTTCGCCACGGCCCACTGGTGGGACGAGAACTCCTCCCAGCACCTCATGAACGGGGTGACCTATGCCAACCCCACCAAGCTCTCCGCAGACTTCCATGACTACGAGCTAGTCTGGGACGAGCAGTATCTACGGGGGAAGATCGACGGAGTCGAGTACTGGACCATGGACATCTCCGGTCCCAGCACGTCTGAGCTGAGGCAGCACAACTTCTACATCATCCTCAACCTAGCCGTGGGCTCGCCTGGCTTCGGCATGACCTCGCCCAGCCAGGTGGACGGCCCCATGCCCCAGAGGATGGTCGTGGACTACGTCCGAGTCTATTCGACACCCGGCTCCACCGCGGAGGACAAGGTGGCGTCCCAGCCCCATGGGACCCTGGGCATCCTGGCGGATGGCACGCCCTGCGACGCCTCCATTGATCCCGCCACGGGCATGGCCCTCAACGTGTGGAACAACCTCACGACCGTGACAGGTACCCCCAGCGCCGGCGCCACGAGCCTCGCCGTGAGGACCAACGACTCCTCCTGGTTCGGCTGTGGCTACGCCGTGACGAGGCGCCGCAACCTGCTCAACTACGCCGGCGGCTACCTGAACTTCTCCCTCAAGACCACCTCCAGCGACGCCTTCAAGGTGGGGCTCAACGGAGGCAACGACGGCGACGCGTGGGTGAGCTTCATCAAGGGGTCGGATCCCTACGGATTCGTACGCGACGGCCAGTGGCACCGGGTGGCCATACCCATGACCCGGTTCGGGAATGCGGACTTCACGGACGTGCGTCAGTTCTTCATGGTAGCCAGCGATGACACCAACGGCCTGCATGTCACCCCGGGGCAGGTCTACGAGTTCGACGAGATCTACTGGTCCGAGAATGCCCCCGAGAACCTCATGCGCCCGGTGGGCACCCGCTTCGGCATCTACACGGACCGGGTCTGCGATGCGGGCTCCTTCAACCCAGCCACCGAGGGTGGCTTGTTGCTCTGGAACAAGGCGAATGGGACCTTGACCCCGGGCACTCCATTCGAAGGGACCACGGGCCAGGCCTTCACCGCACCGACGGCCCAGTGGTACGGTCTGGGCTTCACCCCCACGAAGCTCCACGACCTGAGCGCCTTCGCCAAGGGGCACCTCCACATCGCCCTGAAGGTCCCCGCCAGTGTCACCTCAGACTTCAAGCTTGGCCTCAAGAGCCCCGGCGGCACCGCAGTGCGCGAATCCTGGATCAAGTTCAAGAACGGGGGGGACCCCTATGGCTTGGTGAGGGACGGGCAGTACCACGAGCTCCTGATCCCTGCCGCGGACTTCGTGAACTCCGATCTCAGCGCCATCGCCATCCTCTTCATGATCGCCGGGGACGGCCCGGCAACCCTTGAGTTCGATGACGTGTATTGGACGGTGGACTGAGGTCAGGTTACGTCAGGGCTTCGTCCACTTCTCGCACCAGCCCAGCACGGTCTCGTACCAGAGCTTGCTGTTCTGCGGCTTGGCGACGAAGTGGGCCTCGTCGGGGAAGTAGAGCAGCTGGCTGGGGATGCCGCGCACCTGGAGGGTGTTGTAGAGCTGGAAAGCCTCGGTGACGGGCACACGGTAGTCCAGCTCGCCGTGGATGACGAGCATGGGCTTGGTCATCTGGGCGATGGCGCTGCTGGGGCTCTGGGACTGCCAGCGGGCCTTGGTCTCGGCGCTCTCCCAGGGCCACCCCTTGAACTCCCAGTGGGGGAACCACAGCTCCTCGGTGCCCAGCTGCATGGACTCGGTGTTGAAGATGCTGGCGTGGGTCACGAGTGCCGCAAAACGCTCGGCATGGTGGCCGGCGATCCAGTTCACGGCATAGCCGCCGTAGCTGCCCCCGGCGGCGATGACGCGCTTGGGATCGGCGTTGGGAAACTGCTGGAGGACGGCGTCCAGGGTCTTCATTAGGTCGGTCATGACGGCGCCGTTCCAGTCGCCGCTGATGGCATCGCAGTAGGCCTGCCCGAAGCCCGTGGAGCCGCGGGGGTTGGGCAGCACGGTGAGGAAGCCGCGGCTGGCCCAAGCCTGGGCGTTCCACCGGGGATGCCAGGCATCGGCCCAGGCGCCCTGAGGGCCACCGTGGATGACGAAGGCCACGGGGTAGGATCTGGCGGGGTCGTAGCCCACGGGCTTCACGATGAAGGCGTGGGTCTTGGTGGCCTTGCCCTCCACGGGAACGGTATCCACCCAGAGGTCCTCGCCCTTGTTGAGGCCCAGCTCCGTGGCCAATGCCTCGTTGTGCTTCGAGGCGCGGGCGACCTTGCTGGTCTTCAGATCGAGGGTGAAGAGGTCGGGCGGCGTGGTGAGGCTGGTGGACGTCACCACCGCATGGTCCTTGGCCAGCGCAAAGCCCTCGATGTGCAGGTCAGTGCTCAGACACTGGACGGTCTTGCCATCCCAACGGAAGAGGTCCGTGTGCCCCTGGCGTTCGCTGGTGCCCACCAGATCTGAGCCCAGCCACTGGTAGTCGCCAAAGCTCTGGTCGAAGTCGGCCGTAGTGCGCACAAGCTTGCCCGTGGCGCGGTCCATGACCCAGAGCTCCCACTTGTCGGCCTCGAAGCCCTCCCGCCGCTGGGCGCGCCAGGCCAGGTGCTTCCCGTCCGGCGAGTAGCGGGGCGAATTGTCCATGGCCGGGTTGTTCGTCAGCTTCCGCGCTGTTCCGCCGCTGAGCGCCACTTCGTAGATCTCGCCATTGGTGGTGGTGGCCTTGGGCTGGTCGGGATGGGATTCGAAGGCCAGGGCCCGGCTGTCCGGTGCCCAGGCGTAGCCATCCCCGGCGGAGACACCGGCATAGTTGGGCACGTCCGTGGTGAAGCCCGCGGTGAGGTCCCGCGGAGCAGCGCTGCCATCGGCGGGCACCACGAAGAGGTGGCTCACCTGCTTCGCATCCTTCCACGCGTTCCAGTGGCGGTAGGTGAGGGTGGTGTAGAGGCGGCCCGAGACCTTGGAGGCCTCCTTGGCCTTCAGGTAGGCCGCGTTCTCGGCCTCGTTGCCGCTGGGCACCGTGGTGCTGAGGAAGGCAATCCACTTGCCGTCAGGGCTCCAGGTCTGGCCCTCGGCGCCGCCGCTCAGCTTGGTGAGCCGGTGCTTCTCCCGGGTGCCCAGGTCCACGATCCAGACCTGGCCGCCGGACTGGTAGGTGAGCTTCTTCCCGTCGGGGCTGAAGCGGGGCCGGGTCTGGCTACCTCCGCCCAGGTCCAGTTCTTTCGCTTCCGCCCCCGCGACCTTGAACCAGATCCGATTCACGGTCTTGTTGGCGGCGAAGTCGACGGTGCCCACCTGGTAGGCCAGTGCGCCGGTGGCAGCGAGTTGGGGATCGGTGACCTTCTTGAGCTTGAAGAGGTCGTCCACATGCAGTGGGCGGGAGGCGAAAAGGGCCACGGAAGCCGTGAGGAGGAGGGCGGTGCGCATGGAATCTCCCGTCAGTATTCCGACTGCAGGTACCGGGCGATGACCATTCGCTGGATCTCGCTGGTGCCCTCGCCGATGGTGCAGAGCTTCACGTCCCGGTAGTACTTCTCGACCGGGTAGTCCTTGATATAGCCATAGCCGCCGAGGATCTGCACGGCCTGGTCGGCGACACGGCAGGCCACCTCGGAGCTGTAGAGCTTGGCCATGCTGGCGGCCTTGGCGTAGGGCAGGCCCGCATCCTTGAGGCCCGCGGCGCGGTAGATGAGCAGGCGGGCGGCCTCGATCTCAGTGCCCATGTCCGCCAGCTTGAACTGGATGCCCTGGTGGTCGGCCAGGGGCCGGCCGAAGGTGTGGCGGATCTTGCTGTAGCGAACGGCCTCCTCGAAGGCGCCCTGCGCCATGCCCAGGCCCAGCGCGCCGATGCTGATGCGGCCACCGTCGAGGGTCTTCATGGCCTGCTTGAATCCCACGCCGTCGTCGCCCAGCAGGTTGGCCTCGGGGACTTTGACATCCTCCATGATCAGCTCGGAGGTGTCGCTGGCGCGCAGCCCCAGCTTGTTCTCCTGCTTGCCGGCCCGGAAGCCGTTCATGCCCTTCTCCAGCACGAAGGCGCTGATGCCGTCGGCGCTGCTGTGCCCTGGCTGGGGCGGGCGGGTGCGGGCCATGACCACGAAGAGGTCGCCCACTGTGCCGTGGGTGATGAAGGTCTTGGTGCCGTTCAGGATGTAGTGGGAGCCCTCCTTTTTGGCCGTGGTCCGGAGGGATCCCGCATCGCTGCCGGAGCCCGGCTCGGTGAGCCCCCAGGCGCCGATGGCCCTGCCGCTGGCCAGGGGCACCAGGAAGGCCTGCTTCTGGCGCTCGTCGCCCATGCTGTAGATGTGGTTGCTGCAGAGGCTATTGTGCGCTGCCACGGTGATGCCAACGCTGCCATCCACGCGGGAGAGCTCCTCGACCACCACGGCGTATTCCAGGTAGCCCATGCCGGCGCCGCCGTACTGCTCGGGGAAGATGACGCCCATCATGCCCATCTCGCCCAGCTGCTTCACCACGTCGAAGGGGAAGGTCTTGGCCTCGTCCCAGGCCATGACATGGGGTCGGATCTCCTTCTCGGCGAACTTGCGGACCTCCTGGCGCAGGGCTTCGACGTGCTCAGGCAGCGTGACGTCCATGGGGACCTCGGATCAGCGGAGGGTGGCGACCGTGGTGGGCGTGGCGCGCTGGAGCAGCTGCTTCTTCTGCAGCAGCGCCTCGGCCTCCGGCAGCACGTCCAGGGCCTTGAGGATGACGGGATCCTTCTCGCACTGGATCTTGAAGCCTGCCTCGATGCCGAAGGCCACGTTCTGCAACTCGATGGAGATCTGCTCCTGCATGGTGGCGAGGTTCGCCTCCCAGTCCTTGTCGCCCACCGTCAGTTTCTGCTCCAGGGCCCAGGCGCGGAACCGGGCCATGACCACGTCATCGGCGTGCTGGCCGGGCTTGACGCCGAAGTGCTCCTTCTCGTGGACCGCGAAGCGGAAGAAGGCCTGGCGGCGGAAGCGCAGGTCCACCATGAACTCGTTGAAGCGGACGGTGGGCATGGGGTAGTCGGGGTTGATGCCGCCGCCCCCGTAGACCGTCCGGCCGAGATCCGTCTTAAAGGCCGGACCCTGGGGCTTGGCGTCCTTCTCGTCCTCCGGGTTGTAGTAGTCGTCTAGGCCGTGGGTATAGTCCCGCTGGATGCTTCGTCCCGAGGGGGTGTAGTAGCGGGCGGTGGTGAGGGCGAGTCCCCGGGAGCGGCTGATGGTCAGCACGCTTTGGACCAGGCCCTTGCCCCAGCTGGTCTGGCCCACGACCAGGCCGCGGTCATGATCCTGCACGGCGCCGGTGACGATCTCGCTGGCACTGGCCGAGCCGCGGTTGATGAGGATGACCAGGGGGAAGGGGTCCAGCTGGGCGCCCTTGCTGGTGCGAGTCTGGTTCTCCTCGCGCCCGTCGCGGCCCTTCTGGCTGACGATGAGCTGGTCGGGTCCCAGGAGCTGCCGGCAGATGCCGATGGCCGCATCCAGGACGCCGCCGCCGTTGCCGCGCAGGTCGAGAATCAGCTGCTTCATGCCCTGCTTCTTCAGGGTGGCCACGGCCCGCTCGAACTCGTCGGCCGTGGTCTCGCCGAAGTCCTTGATGAGGATGAAGCCCGTGGTGGGGTTCAGCATGAAGCTGTAGTAGACGCTGTTCGTGGGCACTTCCGCCCGGGGGATGGAGAAGCGCAGGAACTCGGCGATGCCCGCCCGCTGGACGGCGAGCTCCACGATGGCGCCCTTCTCGCCCCGCAGCTTCTGGAGGGCGGCATTGGAGGTCATGCCCTCGGTGCTCGTGCCGTCAATCTCCTTGATGATGTCGCCGGAGCGCACGCCCAGGCGCTCGGCCGGACCGCCCTTCATGGGGCTGATGATGGCGATACCCTGGTCGTGTTGCTGGATGATGGCGCCGATGCCGAAGAAGGAGCCCTTCTGCTCCTCGCGCAGCAGGCGGAACTCGCTCTCGTCCATGTAGTTGGAGTGGGGATCCAGGGTGTGCAGCATGCCCTGGATGGTTGCGTGGGTCAGCTGCCTGGGCGCAGGGGGCTCGGGACTCTGCTTCTGGACTAGGTCCATGATCTCGGTGAGGGTGTCAAGGCTACGCTGGCGGGCCGTCTCGCCGCTGGAGCGCGCAAGGAGGGGGCCGGCCACGGCGATGGTGGCGGTCAGGACCAGCCACATCCAGTTGCGCTTGATGAAACGGGCCATGAGGCTCCCGGGGAAACAACCTCCAGGATACGCCCGGGCCGTTCCGGGAGCGAATGGCGGTTTGTTCAGAAGCCCTGGAGGATTCGTGCCGCGATGGGCATCATGCGTTCCCGACCGGCCCGGGTGGCCAGGATGATGCTCTCAAGGTGCCGGTAGCCGAGTTCAAGGTCGTCATTCAGCACCAGGTAGTCGTAGGCCGGGTACTGCTCCAGCTCGTGGCGGGCGTGCTTCAGCCGGATGGCGATCTGCTCGTCCGAGTCCTTGCCGCGGCTGCGCAGGCGCTGCTCCAGGCTGGCGGCCGAGGGGGGCAGGATGAAGATCATCCGGGCATCGGGGATGGCTTCGCGCAGGTTCCGGGCGCCGGTGGTCTCGATGTCCAGCAGCACATCCCGGCCCGTGGCCAGGGTCTGCTGGAGCCAGTCCCGGCCCGTGCCGTAGCGGTGGCCGTAGACCTGCACCCACTCCACGAAGCCGTTCTCGGCGACCATGGCGTCGAAGCGGGCCTCGTCGGTGAAGAAGTAGTCCCGGCCGTCCACCTCGCCGGTACGGGGCTTCCGCGTGGTGAAGGAAATCGAGAAGACGAGGTCCGGCAGCGAGGCGACCAGGCGCTGGGCGAGGGTGGACTTGCCTGCGCCCGACGGTGCGGAGACCACGAATACGTTTCCCGGATGCTGGATCAATGGCTCCTCCTCCCCCACTTTAACGGATTGGGCCCTGGCGGCGGCGCTTCCCGGGCGTAGCATGGGCGCTTGGAGGTCTTCATGCGCTCTCAGATCCTCGCCCTCGGTTGCGTCCTGGCCCTCTCCGCCCAGGAAAGCCCTTTCCCCAAGCCCACCGCCCACCACCTGGCCATGAAGGACATGGCCGGCACCTGGACCGCCGTGGCCCGGATGTACATGGAACCCGGGAAGCCGCCCATGGTGTCCAAGGGGACCGAGGTGAACACCCTGGTGGCGGGTGGGCTCTGGCTCAAGACCGAGCTGAAGGCCGAGATGATGGGCCAGGTCTTCGAAGGCCACGGCCTGTTCGGCTACGATGCCCGCCAGAAGGCCCACGTGGGGAACTGGGTGGACAGCTCAGACACCTGGATCGCCGTGACCATGGGGACCTGCTCGAAGGACTGCCGGGAGCAGACGCTCTTCTTCGAGGGCTATGACGAAGCCGGCCGGCTCACGACCCACAAAGAGGTCAATGTCCAGGTGGACCGGGACCACCGCACCATGACGATGTTCGTGAAGGCGAAGGATGGCACCTTCAAGAAGGTCATGGACATGGAGTACGTCCGGGCCAAGTAGCTGCCCTACAGAGGTTCCTCAGGATCCTGCTCCGGAGGGGGAGGGGGCATCTGCTTGAAGATCGCCGAGGCGCTGCGCCGTCCGTCCATGACGATGTGGACCGGGGCTTCGAGGGTGGTGTGGACCAGGCAGCCTGAACGCCAGGTCTCGGGCTGCTGGCGGAGCCAGTCCCAGTCGAGGACGCTGGCGCCCCGGGGGTAGGGCACCGTGAAGTACCCGATGTTCAGGGACGTCACGTTGTGGAAGAAATGCGAGCCCAGCGAGGCGTCCGCCTGGAAGTTCTCCATGGCGTACTCCACGATCACCTGGGCGCAGGAGATCATGGACCACTGGATGGGGATGCCCAGGTGCTGGTCGTTGCTGCCCCAGCGGCCGGGGCCCAGCAGCACGTACTTCCCGCCCCCGGTCCGGAACCGGTCGTTGAGGCGCTCGATCTCTGCCGCAAGGGCGGGCGTCTCGAACTTGTCGAAGCCCTCGGGATCCACCCAGACGATGTCGCGCAGGCCCTCGACCACCCCGTTGCCCACGCACCGTTCCGAGAACAGGAAGAGTCCGGAGGGATCGAGGGTCTCGGGGTCCAGGTTCACTTCGGCCGAGTCCATGAGCTGGTGCTTGATCTGCAGGAGGGTGAAGGTGGGCTTGCCGTTGACGGGGTCCTTGTCGAGGTTGACGGCAAACTCGAGCTCGACCGGGGTCTCCATGGCGTCCCGGATCACCTCCAGCAGGTGCTGGAGGATCCTGGGCAGGGGAAACTGGTCGTATTTGAGAATGTTCCGGAAGTTCACGACCCTGGGCCCCGGGTGGTCGAGACCATCCCGGATTCGGTCGTCATTCCAGTCCCAGACCGACGCGCAGTGCTGGAGGGCGCCGTCCTTCTCGGCCTCGGCGATGTCCAGGCTGAGCAGGGTGGCGTCCTCGCCGCTGTAGAGGTCGATGGCCGTGCGGCTCATGTCGAGGGCGTAGAAGTGCTTCTGGGTGGCGCGGAACTGCTCCTTGGGGGGCAGCATGTCCATCTCGGGATAGGGGGGCGAGAAGCGGTAGGCCTTGTCCCCCTCCACGACATACTTCCCCAGGCCCACGGCGAGGCTGGCGATGCCGTCCTGGGGCTGGGTGTAGGCCACTGGGTAGTAGTTGAAGGACTGGGCCACCCCTGAGATGTGGGGGTAGAAGCGGTCCCCGAAGCGGCGCCCGGAGACCTCCTGGATGAGGATGGCCATCTGCTCCTCCTCGATCTTGTAGTCGATGGCCTGGAAGTATGAGCGCGCCGCCTTGGTGTAGACCGAGGCGTAGACCAGCTTGATGGCCTCGGCCAGCTGGGCCTCCCGGACGCCGGGGTCCGGGTCGTTGTTGGGCAGGAAGAAGGTGTTGTACAGCCCGGCGAAGGGGTGCGAGAGGCTGTCCTCCAACAGGCCCGAGGAACGCACGGCCACGGGCCCCCGGGCGTGGTTCGCCAGGAAGAGGCGCAGCTTGGCCGTCAATTCGGGAGACAGGGAACCCGTGAGGAAGCGGCGCTTGATGAGGTCGTCATCCACATCGTTCTGCAGCATCTGGCGCAGGCCGTGGCGGCTGATGAAGGAGGTGAACTCCTCGGTGCCGATGATGGCGGAGCGGGGTATGCGGATGTTGGCCTCGGGCACGAGGCCGCCCAGGTCCATGCGAGCCAGGAGGGAGTGGATGAAGGCCACGCCGCGGCCCTTGCCGCCCATGGAGCCCGGTGCCAGGCGCAGGATGTTCGGCTCGTCTTTCGGCGTGGACTCCGTCAGGGGAACCACCTTGCCGAGGGTCTTCATGCGCTGGACGTAGTCGCCCACGTTGATGAGGAAGGCGCGCATCTCCTCCGGGTCCCGGTAGTCGGAGATACGGAACTTCCCCAACACCTTGGCCACCTGCACCTCGCCGCGGGCCATGATCCAGGCGGAGAAGTGGTTCCGCGAGGCGTGGTAGACCAGGGACTCGACGGGTACGGTGCGCAGCTTTGCCTGGAGGTCTTCCATGTTGACGGCCCGGACGAGCTCCTGGCCCTGCTCGTTGCGGAAGATGAAGTCGCCGAAGCCCAGGCTCTCGTGGAAGAAGGCCGAGAGCTCGGCGCCGAGCGTGTACGAGTTTTTGTTGAGGAAGCCGCTCTGGATGGCCGTGGCCCAGGATTCCTTGAAGGGGTCCGAGGACTGCAGCAGGGTGGGCAGATAGGGGTTCCGGTCCTTCACCGCCTTGATGAGCTTGATGCCGGCCTCCCGGTCCAGCAGCCCGTCCTTGGGGTATTTCCGGTCCGTGATGACGCAGAGCAGGAAGTCCTGATACCGCTCGGCAAGGGCGATGGCCTCCTCATAGGTGGTCGCCAGGATGACCTTGGGCCGGACCCGCATGGAGAGGGTGCGGGTCATGCCATCCACGTTCTGGTCCTTGGCGAGCCTGGTGACCTGCTTCAGGATCTCGCTGTAGAGGATGGGCAGGTACCGCGAGTAGTAGCGGATGCTGTCCTCCACCAGCAGGATCACGCGGGTGAGGCCCACCGCCGTATCGTTCTCGAGGTTGGCCCGGTCCTCCATGTACTTGACCATGGCCATGAAGATCTCGGAGTTGCCGTTCCACACGAAGATCTGGTCGTAGTTTCGCTGCAGCTCCTGGCGGCGCCGGTCGAGGGCACCCACTTCCACGTTGTCGTTGAGCAGGAGGTAGATGGGCGTGCGGGGCGAGGCCTTCTTCAGGGCCTTCGACAGCTCCACGTGGCCACCCTGGCCCAGCCGGCTCATGACGATGATCATGTCGAAATGGCGGTTGGAGCATTTCTCCAGGGCCTCCTCCATGGTGGAGACATTAGTCACCCGGGGCGGGTTGCTCATGTTGAGCTGGTAGTAGCCTTCGAACAGGATCTCCGTGAGCAGGCCGTCCTGTTCCAGCGTGAACGCGTCGAAGGCCGGGGCCACCAGCAGGATCTCCCTGGCGCGGAGCGGCATCAGGTCGTGGAAGATCTCCTTGTCCGATGCGTATTTGCGGAAGATCTCGTTGAACTCACTGCTGATCATCGGTGCCCCAGGTTCCAGGAAGTGTACCGGTCTGCATGGAAAAGGGGGCCGCTCGCGGCCCCCCTTTCTGTGCCTGCGAAAGGCTGGTGGTTACACGAGCCCCTGGTCGATCATCGAGTCGGCCACCTTGAGGAAGCCGGCGATGTTCGCGCCGTTCACGTAGTTGCCAGGAGTGCCGAAGCGGCCCGCGGCGTCCACGCAGGATTTGTGGATGTTGATCATGATCTGGTGCAGACGGGCATCCACTTCCTCGGCGGTCCAGCCCAGGCGCATGGAGTTCTGGCTCATCTCGAGGCCCGAGGTGGCCACACCGCCGGCGTTAGAGGCCTTGCCGGGGGCGAACAGGATCTTGTCCGTGTTGGCCTGGAAGAACTCGACGGCCTCCAGTGTGCTGGGCATGTTGGCGCCTTCGACCACAGCCAGGCAGCCGTTGGCCAGCAGGGTCTTGGCCTCGTCCAGGTTCAACTCGTTCTGGATGGCGCAGGGCAGGGCCACGTCCACCTTCTGCTCCCAGGGGCGCTTGCCCGCGTGGAACTGGGCGGTCTTGAACTTGGCGGCGTAGGGGGCCACGGACATACGGTCGATGCGGAGCATCTCTTCCATGTAGGCGATCTTCTCGCCGCTGATGCCGTCGGCGTCGTAGATGTAGCCGTCAGGGCCGGAGATGGTGACGACCTTGGCACCCAGCTGGGTGGCCTTGGTAACCGCGCCCCAGGCGACATTGCCGAACCCGGACACCGCGACCTTCTTGCCCTGCATGGTCTCGCCCTTGGTCTTCAGCATCTCTTCGGCGAAGTAGACCACGCCGTAGCCGGTGGCCTCGGGGCGCACGAGGCTGCCGCCCCAGTACTGGCCCTTGCCGGTGAGCACGCCGGTGAACTCATTGGCGAGCTTCTTGTACATGCCGAACATATAGCCCACTTCGCGGCCGCCCACGCCGATGTCGCCCGCGGGCACGTCGGTGTTGGGGCCGATGTGGCGGAAGAGCTCCATCATGAAGGACTGGCAGAAGCGCATGACCTCCGCATCGGACTTGCCGTTGGGATCGAAGTTGGAGCCGCCCTTGCCGCCGCCCATGGGCAGGCCGGTGAGGCTGTTCTTGAAGATCTGCTCGAAGCCCAGGAACTTCAAAGTGTCGAGGGTGACGTTGGGGTGGAAGCGGATGCCGCCCTTGTAGGGCCCGATGGCGCTGTTGAACTGCACGCGCCAGCCCGGATTGATGCGGATGATGCCCTTGTCGTCCACCCAGGGCACCCGGAAGCCGATGGCGCGCTCGGGCTCGACGAGCCGCTCGAGGATGGCGTTCTTCTTGTACTTCGGTTCCTTCTCGAGAACCGGCGCCAGGGAGTGCAGGATTTCAGTGGCTGCCTGGATGAAGAGGCTCTCCCAGGGAGCCTTCTTCTTGAGGCCCTCTAGGACTTCGTTGACGTACTGGCTCATGGTTCCTCCAGGAAGGAAGGTGTTGAGAAAGAAGGGCACGTGCCCGGGGTGGTGATCAGAAGGGGGTGTCCCGCAGGGCCCGTCCCGAGGCTGCGATGACGTGTTCCAGGGTCAGAAACAGGACGACATGACTCTAGCCTCAGGAAGGGCGGGCGGCGAGGCCAAGGAATCAAGAGGTGATGGGAAGCACTAAAAGGGGACAATTGGGGCTCTTTTCCGACCACCGATTGACGGAATGTCAAGCAACCCGAGCCTCTGCCAAGGGCCCGCCGCGGGCACCACCGTCAAGGAGGGAACCCCTTCCGCAGCGTCAGGCTTGCCTTTTACGCGTGGCGGTCCCGGGGACCTTCGCCGTGCCCACCAGGCGATAGAGGCGGGGCAGGTGGGTGAGGGTCCGTGATTCCGGGGTCAGCCCCCGCCAGGGCGTGGCCCTGGCGTCCCTGGCCAGCACCACGGCGATCGTCTTCTTCACTTCGACCACGAGGACCTGGTGCTGCTCGAAGCGGGGATCCCGCATGGCCCAGACCTGCCCGGGCAAGACCTTGCGTGATTCCGCGGGGAGCCCCTTCCAGGTGGCCAGCTCCCGCGCCTCGCGCTCCCCGGCCAGCCCGGCCAGTCGCTCCTGCTGGGCCGCCCGCTTGGCCTTCCGCACCTCCTGGGCCTGCAGGGCCTCGTCACGCTGCTTCAGCTGCGCCTGCCGGTGCTGCTCCCGGAAGGGCTCCTCGGCCCACCTCTGGGCGGCCCCTGGCGTGCGGAACGGGCCCTTGATGCCCTCGTCCCCCTGTCGGGAGGCCCACCAGCCCTTCTTGCCCTTCCAGTAGGCGGCCTTGCGGCCCCACTGGAAGATGTCGGCCCCGGCCTGGATCCACTGCGCCGCAAAGGGTGCTTTCGCCATGGCCTGCTCCTCCGGGTCCGTATCCACGGCCATTGTCTGCCGTTTCAGGAGAAGGGTCGATACCGCGGGACTGGTGGCCCCACGCTGGAGAGCCCCGGACGGGTTGCTCCGGCCTAGCCTGGCAGGCCCAGGCAGACGTCCAGGCGACGAACAACGCCGGTGCGCTGGAAGATGGCCTCACTGATGACAGCATCCAGGGACAGGCCTTTGAGAAAGTCCACGGCTCCTGCCTTCCGGACAATCCGAATGCTGGGAGCGCCCGTCCTGTGGACCACCACGGGAACCTGGCAGAAGGTGAAGGCGAAGGACCCCGGCTCCAGGTCCAAGTGGTCGGGCTCCCCCTCGATATCCAGGAAGGAGAACCTGGCTTGCTCCCTCAGGAACTCACCCTGGGGCACCAGCCAGGGCAGGAAGGAGATGCGCCCCTGCGAGAGCTGGACCCCCATCTCGCCCAGGCGGCTGAGGATGTCCTCCTTGACCTGACCCGTCATGCCCGGCTGCTGGGCGCCGGCAAACCCGGTGGTGTGGGAGTAGGGATCAATGGGGATCGCCCCGTGCAGGGCGGGGGCCTTGTGCACGCCGAGACCGGCGCGGATCGCCCGGTAATGCGCCTCAAGGCGGTTGCCCACTTCAGGAGCACCCCCGGCGGTGCGCTGCTTCGTCTCGTCCACGGCCAGGAGCAGCTTCGACACCATGTGCCAGTAGATGCAGCCCAGGCCTTCGTACTTGTAGAACGTGCCGGAGCGCCCCGTGAAGGACTGGTGGTCGAACACCTGCTCGTAGAGTGCGAGCAGGCTGGCTTCTTCCACTTCCACAAGGCCGCGAAGGTCGCCGAGCTTCAGGCCGTCGAGGGCTTCGCGGAGGTGATCGGCATTACGGAAGGCGGCGTTGAAATGGACCTTTCCTTCGACATCACGGGTCACCAGGCGCTCGTCCTTGGCGGCCAGGAGGGCCGTCAGCAGGGGCGACGCGCTGACGGACGGGTCCGGGAGGATGTTCTTCTCCAGGAAGTGGGGCAGGGGCCGGTCCGGGTAGAGGAGGTAGCTCGCCTGGTCGGCGCGGTAGAGCGCGCTCGATTGCAGGGCATCCAGGACCGCCGCGGACTGTTCCCCCGAGAGGACGCCGGAGCTGAGCACGGCCACCTGGCCTTCGAGCATCTCGTAGAGCGGACGGACCGCGATCCCGTCCCCGACGACCTTCATCACGTGGTACGAGTGGTAGAGGCCATCGGGCCGCTGATTCTGCCGGATGGCGTGGTCGATGTGCTGCAGCGCCACCTCAAGGAAGCCGAGGAGGCGGTCCACCGGCACCTGGACCCTGGCTCCCGAGAACCCCCCGCCATAGACCTCGGTCCGGTAGGCCGTGCCGGCCTGGCCCAGGGCATCCAGGACCTGTTTCCGTTCCTGGTCCGAGGTGGCCTCGCCGGGGTTCGGCAGATGAGCGGCCAGGGCGCGGTCCACGCCCTCCAAGAACCTGGAGAGCTCCTCCGCCAGCTCGAGCCTTCCCCCTGGCACCTCCGGCAGGATCTCCCGGCAAAAGGCCAGGTACCTCCGAAGGTAGTAGAGGGTCACCATGGACACGCCGTAGCCCACGAGGGCATTGTTGGCGTCGTTCCACTCCGGTCGCTGGGTGTTCATCCAGATGCCGGCATCTGGGACGTAGTTCGCCAGCTTGGAGAGGACCACCAGCAGGAGCTTTTCGGTGAGGCTGGCCCGGACCGGTCCGTGGGCACCCGGAACGGCGAGCCCGTCCGCGCCCAGGGCCTGCGCCCGTTTCAAGGCTTCCTCGTGGGCCGCCTCGTCGAAGGCGATGGTGTCATGCGGGTTGGCCAGCATGGCTGGGTAGGGCTTGATGCGGTAGGGGACATCGGCATAGGTGAAGATCTGCCGATCCAGCAGACCCCTCAGCAGACCCGGGTCGAAGCGACGGGAGGCCTCCAGCAGCTTGAGCAGGTAGATCACCTGGTGGTCGCCCCAGTAGCCGATGAAGGACCAGGGATCCTGGGGATCGCTCACCTCCCAGTCGAAGCCGACCCGCATCAGGCGGTAGGGGTTGTGGCCATCCACCGTCGAGCAGTCGGCGAACTTGAAGATCATGCTCTCCAAGAAGCCGGGGAATGCATGGCCCAGGGCCTCCCAGTTCTGGAAGATGTCGCGCCAGTTGCCCTCGTAGTTGAGGATCTTCCCGCCCTGCTCATCCCTGACCTCGATTGAGAAGCTGTTCCATGGCCGGCTGGGGTCCCCATGCCGGCGGCTGAAGGTGAGGGGCAGGTACTCCTTGGTCAGGCGCTCGAGGTCCAGGTCGCCCAGGGCGGTGACCTGGTCGATCAGGTCGCGGTGCTGCAGGTAGTCCGGCAGCCGCGACAGAAACCCTTCGTGCCGCTTCGCCAGCTCCTTGTTCGACTGGGTCAGGAAGGACGCCAAGTCACTCCGGGAGATGCGGTAGCCATCGTCGGGAACGCCCCCTCGCAGCAGGTTGAACAGGGTGTTCGAGAAATGCCGCTGGGCGTTCAGCGGGTCCCCCGTGAGCTGAAGGCCGTCGGAGCTGGCCACGATCCGCAGTAGGTTGCGGGTGCCCCGCGCCACGTCTTCCAGGAGCTCGGCCTTCAGGCTGGATTCGGACTCCAGGCGGTGCTTTAGGGCGACGACCGCTGTGGCGTCTTGGTTGAGCTCGGCCACGATGAGCCAGTCCTTCTGCTCGCCGCCGCCCAGGGGGAAGCCCGCGTGCAGGAAGTAGGCGCCTCGCTGCCCGCGGATGTCGCCCTCCTCGCGGAGGTCGGCTCCCAGCCGGAAGGCCTTGAGCTGGGTGGTGGAGAGCAGGCGCTGGGCAGCTTCCAGCCCGGTGGACCAGACCAGGTTGACCCGCAGCGCCTCACTTGGCTCGGGCTTGTCCACGGGCACCGAGCTCAGGCGGAACAGGGCGAGACCTGAAGGCTTGAGCAGCTCGGTGCGCTTGTACCCGTCGACGAGGGTGCTGAACTCCACCTGGAAGCGCCGCTCGACGCCCGCAGGCAGGACGTTTTGGATGCCATCGACGAGCTGGACCTGGACCTTCTCCTGCCCCTGGTTGGTGAGCAGGGCCCGCCGGACGAACCCGAAGCGTTCGCTGTTCATCCAGGCATAGCGGAAGGTCATGCCCAGGTCGTGGTTGACCTCCTCGAACAGGATCTTGTTGCCATAGACGCTCTTGTACAGGTTTCGGGTGACCTGGTACAGGCCCTCGAGCCGCTGGCTGAAGGGCTCCCAGAGGGAGGTCCGCTCCCCGGAGGTGATGCGGAGGAGGGTCAGGCTGCCGGTCTGATCCTGGCTGTCGTGGATCCGGTCGTCGGTGTAGTACGGGAAGAGCGCGTGCTCCGCATCCTTCCGCCCGGCCGTGAGGGCACCATTGCTCGAGATGAAGAGCCAGTGGTCCGAGTCGCTCACCAGGCTCATGAAGAAGGGAGCCATCGCATCGTGGTTGGTGATGCGGTAGTAGGACTCGCCCTCGAATTCCACAATGGAACCCTCGACCGCCAAGCCGGGGTTCTTCAGGATTGCATCCGCTACATGGGTGGCTGGCATACGCTCATCTCTCCGGGAATCCATCAGGCCTCGCTTGCGGCCCCTTTTTTGCGGCTGGCCAGGTCCTTCTCGATCTGGACCATCTTCTGGTCATCCAGGGGGTAGGCCTTCATGAGGACAGCGGCCACCACCAGCATCAGGGCGGGGATGAGGCTCATGGAGAGCCGGATGCCCAGCAACGACGTGGCGGACTGTTCCTGGTTGGCGAGGTAACCGAAGCCGGTCAGGAGCAGGCCCGTCACCCAGGCGCCTAGGGCGAGCCCGATCTTCATGCCGAAGACCGCGGACGCGAACACCAGCCCCGTGTTCCTTCGACCCAGGCGCCACTCGGCGTCATCGGCCGTGTCGGCGAACATGGCCCAGACCAGGGGGGAGTTGAACCCGATGATGAAGCTGGCCAGGATCTGGAGCGCGAACATGAGCCCGATGTCCGTGGGCTTGGCCAGCCAGAAGCCGCCGATGATGAGGCCGCCGATTCCGATGGCCGCGATGAACAGGGTCTTCTTGTCGAAGTGTTTCGCGATGGCGGGCGTGATGACCACCGCCGCCAGGAAGGCGAGAGCGTTGGCCACCAGGAAGGGGCCGAGGAGGTCGTTGCGCTGGACGTAGTACTTGAAGTAGTAGGCCGAGACCGAGCCCCGGAGCACGAAGGACATGATCATGATGATCAGCACCCCGAGCATCACCACGAAGGCGCGGCTGGTGAGCATGCTCTTCAGGTCCTCCTTGAAGTCCGGATTCTGATCCTCGGGCGGGGTGACTCGCTCACGCGTGGTCGCGAAGCAGAGGATCAGGAGGACGACCGCGAAGGCGCCGTAAAGGACCATGGTCATCTGCCACCCCTTGGCCGGGTCGGAAGGCAGGGTGAGAAAGTCCCGGGACAGGAACCAGCGCACCCATTCGATGGGGTGCGCCAGGAAGCTGTGCTGGGCGCGCAGGGCCGACGACATCCCGAACCACTGGGCCAGGCTGGGCGTGCAGTACTGGACGAGGACCGCCACGGAGAAGGCCCCGACGAACCGGAAGGAGGCCAGGGATGTTCGCTCCTTGGAGTTGGGCGTCATCACCCCGAGCAGGGCGCTGTAGGGGATGTTCACGGCCGTATAGAGCAGCATCAGGAGGCAGTAGGTCACATAGGCATAGAGGAGCTTGCCGCCGGGGCCGAGGTTGGGCGTCGTGAAGGTGAGGACGCCGGCCCCGGCCAGGGGGACGGCGAACCAGAGAACGTAGGGCCGGAAGTGCCCCCAGCGGGTCTTGGTGCGGTCCGCGATGGTGCCCATGATCGGGTCGGCCACGGCGTCCATGACCCGGGTCACCAGCATCATGGTGCCGACGGCTCCGGCGGAGATGCCGAAAACGTCCGTGTAGAAGAAGATGATGAAGAACTCGAAGGTCTTCCAGTAGAAGTTGGAGGCCGCATCGCCCAGGGAGTAGCCCACCTTCTCCCCGAAGGACAGGCGGCCTTCTTCGAGCTCCGCGGTTGCGGGGACGGGATTGCCTTCGGCTGCGCTCACAGGAACCCCCACATCAGGTGATGGACAAGGAGATGGACCACCGCACGGTCTCACCGGGTGGAACCACGCGGTACTGGTGCCATGACTCCATGGCCTCCAGGAGAGAATCCGGGGCGCCCGTGCAGGGCTCCAGGGCGAGGTGATGGAAGCCGCCATGCCCGCGGTTGATCCAGAGTCCCAGGAAGGGTACGGCGGCGGCGTCCCAGTGGAACTCCAGCCGGTCGCCGGTGCGCTCATTCAGGACGGCCGCGCGGCCGGTTTCCAGGGGGCCGGCGAAGCCCTTCACGCAGCCCCCGGGCATGCCGGGGACCTCGCCGGCGTCCAGCCTCAGGCCTGGGAAGGGTTCCGGGTAGGCCCAGACACCGCCACGGGCAATGGCGGCCCCGAGCCCTCCGTCCATGCGCAGGCTCCGCACTTCGGCCGGAAGCTCGAGGCGGTCCCCCGGCTCCAGGGTCATGAGGGGATGGAAGGACCACAGGTACGGCTCGGGCTGGTCGCCCCCATTGGTGAGGGCATAGTCGAACACGAAGGCGCCGTCCGTCCCGACACGGATGGTGCGGCGGAAGGTGAAGGGCGTGATCGCCAGCCGCACGGACGCCGCGAGCTCCTGTCTAGCCAGGGCCTCCGGTTCCAGCTGCCAGGCCTGGAACCAGACCTCACCGTGATCCGACAGCTCCCGCTCCAGCACCCGGCAGGCCGCGACGGTGGGTATGCACTCATCGATGCCCGCCTGCGGGCTGTCCCCGAAGTCGTCTCCCGGGCGATTGCGCCAGAGCCAGTCGGGGCGGGGCTGGTGCCAGCACCACTCCCGCCCGGATTTCAGACTGCGCAGGCTGATGATCCTGCCCCCCAGCTCCGGGACCATGAGCAGCTCGGCGGTTCCGCTGCGGAGCCCCTTGACGGTGAAATTCTGTTCAGATGAGGTGGAGACGGCCGCGGGGTTCATGTCAGCGCCCCAGGGCCCTGGGGCGCTGGCGTCCCCCACACGGTCAGCATCCCGGACTCACTTTGACCAGAAGACGCGATCGATGTGGATGGGGTTCGTGGGAGTGCTGTATGCCGGCTTGCCTGTGCTGCTGAACACGTCGGCGACCACGAAGGGGTTGGAGACCATGGTCATGTCGAGCTTTGAGAGTGACGCCAGGGGCATCCCCGATCCCATGGCACCCCAGGGCGTGAGGGCGCTGATGGGGATCTTCACGTCATGCCAGGCGCCGTCGTTGTAGTAGCCGTAATTGCCGGGCGCCAGCGGGAGGAAGACGTTGTAGAGGGTGAGGTCGACGGGGTTGCCGGTCTGGAAGCCGACCAGGAGCGAGCCCGGATACGTGGTCTTGATGCTGAAGTTGAGGTAGCCCGCCGTGGCGAAGGCGCTCAAATCGTCGGCGTGCTTGGTGTAGGCCTGGGCCACACCCCAGCCCCAGGGCTGGGGGCCGGGGGTGATCAGCAGGCTGGTCGTGCCTTCCGCCGCCGTGGTGGTGGAGGGCACCGCGGAGGTGTTCCAGGTCCATCCGGCCCAGGCGAGGGGCGCGGCGGGCAGGGCTTCGCCGGCGGTGGCCGTCTCGGCGTAGAGCGTGTACCTTCCGGCCGTGATCGCGGGGTTCTGGACGGTAGGGAGGTAATGGAGGGCGTCAGCCGTGGTGTAGGTGCCGGGCTCCCAGGTGGAAGCCGGGTAGAGCCCACGCACCACGAAGCGGGCCTGGCGGCCGACGTTGAAGAGGCCCCAGCCATCATCACCGCCCTTCCAGGGCTCATCGAAGGCCTCGAACCAGAAGATGTTCTTGGGGCCCGTGCCCGAGATCCGCCAGGCGTTCAGGAGGTTGAAGAAGATCTGCTGGTTGACCGGGTGGGCCCGCTCGAACTCGCCCCCCGTCGGCACGGCCTTCCAGCCCGTCTCGCCGATGACGATGGGCAGGGCGGCGTAGCCGGTCTTGTCCAGGTAGGTGCGCGAATCGTTGTAGTTCTGCTGGGCGAAGGCGAGCGCGGCACCCATCATGGCTGCAGCCCGGCCCGAGGCGGGAACGTCCGCCTGCTTCCAATCCCACGGCTGCCCATACAGGGTGTCGAGCAGGGCATAGGTATGGATGGAGACGAAGTCGAGGGTGTTGAGCAGGTAGGTCGGAGCCGAGGCGAAGAAGGCGTAGTTGTCGTCGGTGGTGACGGGCTGGGTGATGGCTGACCGCACCTGGGTGATGTAGGAGGCCATCTGGGCTGGAGAGACGGGATTGCCCGCCCAGCTGACCATGCACTCGTTGCCGACGCTCACCACCAGGACGAGGTCGGGGAAGGCGTTCGCCAAGGCGATGCACCGGGCGATCTCCAGCTGATTGGCCTGCTCGATGGCGGGGACATCGGCCGGGGCGGCGTACTTGGTGCTGGAGATCCAGCAGCCGAGGTGCACCTTGATGTCCAGGTGGTTGTTCTTGATGATCTGCAGAGTCTGCCGGGCCACCTTGTCGGAGCTGTCAAACAGCCGGATCAGAGTGAAGTTCCCCTGGGCGAGCAGGTTCAGGTCCTGGGTGATCTGGGCCACGGTGGGTGTTTCGGTCTGGATGTTCCCCGTCCGGTAGGGCGAGTAGGCCACGGCGGTGCGGGTGAGGTACTCCGTGGGCAGCGGGCGGATGGACTTGGCATCGACGGTTCCCGGCACGACCCCACCGCCGCCGCAGGAGGTCAGCGCGGCAACGAACAGGAGGCCGAGGAGTGAGCGGAGGACCCGGGTGAGAGCTGGATTCGTCATGGCTGGGTTCCTTTTGGGCTCAGAGGACATAGAGGAGGCCGACCAGCGCCCAGTTGCCGCTCCGGGCCACCCGGGAATCAACCCCGGTGAAGGCGGAATTCGTCGGCATGGACATGGGCGACAGGCCCAGGCGGCCGTAGCGGACCATGCCGACGCCAGCATAGGCCGACAAGCCGCGTCCGAAGTCGTACTGCACGCCCATGGTGTTGAAGTTCGCCCAGTTGCTCTGGCCCCGCTCGGAGGGGTTCGCCGTGGAGGCGGTGCCCAGAATCTGACCGGCGAGCCAAGCGGACCACTTGTCGCGGCGGTAGCGCAGGGCCGCGAAGCCATCCGTGGAGGTGGCGGAGTAGCCGGGGTTGGCAACACCATCGCGCGTTCCGCCCCAGTCCACGTTGAACATGTTGTTCCACTGGGCGGGGGGGCCGGCGACGGTGATGACGGCATCGGCGCCGCTCCAGCGGTTCGACCGGAGGCCGCCGGACACCTGCCAGTGAGCGTCGATGTCGTAGCGGGCCATGACCATGGCCATGCCCTGGCCCGCGCCACCGATCTTGGCGTCGTCCTGGGGGAAGGGCGTCAGGCCCGTGAAAGGACCGTGGCCCCAGGCCTGGGGGTTGCCGTTCCGGGTGTCCTGCACGATGAGGTCCACCACCAGGCCGGCGTTGTGATACTGCGCATAGAACTCCCAGAAGCGGGGCTTGTGGATCTTGAAGGCGGTGTTGCCCTGGTCATAGGTGGCCTCCAGGACGAGGTCCCCGCTGAAGACATCGAAGGGGCGGGAGGTGTAGCGGATGGCCTTGGTCAGCAGGCCGTAGCCGGCGCCGCTCTGGGCCCACTCGTTGGCCAGGCCCACGGAGGTGCCATAGGGGTAGTCAGCCACGCTCCAGCCCCGGGCGACCATCTTGCCCACGGCCAGCCGGCCGTAGTCCTCGTGGCTGATGGCCACATTCTCTTCGTACATGAAGCCGGGCACGTCGACGGTGCTGGGCACGCCCATGCCGCCGCGCCAGCGCTGGCTGACCATGGCCGAAGCCTTGAATCCGCCGCCCAGGTCGAACTTGACCCCCAGCCAGGGCTGGAAGAGCCAGACATTGGTGGGCTCAGTGCCGAAGCGGGTCCCGGGCACGAGCTGGTCGGCCCACTGCTGCTGCTTGGTCGCATCGTTGAAGAGCTGGAGGCGTTCGTTGAAGTTGCTGGTGCGGGCCCCCTCGTACTTGGCGAAGGCATTGAGGCTGAAGGGCCCGTACTGGAGGGCCTGGGCCTGGGCGCTCTGGCCAGCCCAGCACCCGAGGAGCAGGAGCCCGGCCATGGCTCCCCTGGGACCCGGGGCTGATCGGGAAGGAGGCGCCTGGTCACGATCCGTGGCGGTCCGGAGGGATGGGATGCGCATGGGGAGCCTTCTCAGAAAGGGTCCGGTGAAGGGAGCGGCGGGCCAGGCAGAGGGCGGATGACTGTCATGAGGCCCAGATGCTCGGTCCCTCCGCGGGTTCGCGAACGTCGACGATGGATTGAGCAAAGCTGATCAAGGGTGATTCAAAAATAGGGGAAGTAAATTATCTTTTTTCGTTTTCATGGGCAATTTTTCATCGCGCTTTAACCCCTGGATTATTGGGCATTCAAGGTATAGGATTCTCGACCGAATCCCAAAAAGCTTCATGGAATGATCTAAATTATCAAGGAGTCTGCGATGAACACAGTCTGGAAGTCCCTCCAGGTGGTCCTGCTCGGGTCGTTGGTGGTCCTCCCCGCCACCGCCCAGACGGTGAAGGTCGGCGCCGGCGCCTACTGGCTGGGCACCCAGGGCAGCGATAAGGATGTGCCCCCGGCTCCGATGCGGACCGAGGCGCTGCTGAAGACCGCCGCCCAGACCAACCAGTGGTATTCCACCCTCATCTTCAACCGGACGCCCGAGGCCATCTTCGCTCAGCCGCTCACTTTCAAGGCGGTCCCTGCGGGCCTGGAGCTGTCCCTCCCCGTGAAGGCCGTCATCAGCACGGAGCGCAAGGACACGGAGATCCACTACCCGCACCTGGACCCGGTGCTCCTGGGTCCTGCGGATTTCGAGCCGGGCCCGGCCCGGCTGGCCAAGGCCGGCGACTGGTCCATCGACATCGACTTCTCCCGCGGCGCTGACCGGATGCTGGCGACCATCGCCCATGGGAGTCCCTACGCCTACCTGCGGGTGTCTCGGGGGGACGTCAAGGTCGGCCTGCCGGATGTCGGCGCCCGCCTGCCGGCCGGTGAGGATCCCAGGGTGCTGGCCCTGCGGGTCAAGGGCAAGGTGTACGCCTTCTTCGGACCAACGGGGGTGCGCTGGGAGCAGACGGCCGAGCGGCAGTGGCTGGCACGGATGCCCGCCGGCCGGGACTACCTCGCCGCGGCGGCGCTGCCGGATGACCGGGCCGAGACCCTGACCCTCTTCACCCGGCACGCCTACGCCTTCGTGGAGGAGACCCGGGTGTCCTGGCACTGCGACGCCGCCTCCAGCAGCGTCGAGACTCGCTTCGAGACGACCGCGCGGGCCATGGAGGGGAGCGAGACCACCCCGCTGCTGGGACTGTATCCGCACCAGTGGTACGGTAATGCCAGCGTCCAGGGCCGGCTGGGCCCCGCCTACGACACCCTACGGGGACGCATCCACCTCCTGGCGGCCACCGGCTTCAAGACCACGCTGACCTACCCGGGCATCCTGCCCTGGTGGCCGGGCGTGAAAGGCTCCCCCCGGGCTGCGGATCTGGCGGACGTACTCAAGGCGGACGTGCGGAAGGCCCGGCCCATGATGCTCGAGATTGGCAATGGACCCTACTGGCAGGGCAAGGGGCTGCAGCGCATCGTCCAGCTGATGAACGTCGCGGAACAGCAGGGCGATCTGGAGGCTCGGGATGGGCTGCTCAAGCTGCTGAAGGGCCGCGTCGAGCAGTGGTTCTCGGGGGCGGACCGCAAGACCTACTTCCGCTATTCCAAGACGCTGGGGACGCTGGTGGCCTACCCCGAGGAGTATTTCAGCGTCGAGCAGGTCAACGACCACCACTTCCACTACGGCTACTGGATCTTCGCCATGGCCCAGATCGCGCTCCGCGATCCCGCCTGGGCCGCCAAGGACAAGTGGGGCGGCATGGTCGACAAGCTCATCGCCGACATCGCCACGCCGACCAGGGGCGGGGCCGAGTTCCCCTTCCTCCGGAACTTCGACCCCTACGAGAGCCACTCCTGGGCTTCCGGCATCGGCCTGGGACCCTTCGGCAACAACCAGGAGAGTTCCAGCGAGGCGGTGAATGCCTGGGCCGGCCTGATCCTCTGGGCAGAGGTCACCGGCGACCGGGCGCTCCGGGACCTGGGCATCTGGCTCTATGCCAGCGAGATCAAGGGAATCCAGACCTACTGGTTCGACCTGGACCGCCAGGTGCTGCCCGCCGAGTACCGGAACATCGAGGTGAGCATGCTGTTCGGCGGGAAGTTCGCCCACAACACCTGGTGGACCGACGAGCCGAGGCAGATCAAGGGCATCAACCTGCTGCCCCTGACCACGGCCTCGCTCTACTTGGGCCGGGACCCTGGCTTCGTGAAACGCAGCCTGGCGGAGTTGCCCGCCCAGAGTGCCGCCTGGGCAACCCGGGGCCGCCGGCCCGACCCGCCGGACATCTGGCAGGACGTCTTCGCCGAATACATGGCCCTGGCGGATCCGGCGGCCGGGCTGGCCCAGTGGAACCGGTGGGGTGCCGTGGAGTTTGGCAACTCCCGCTCCCACACCCTGCACTGGCTGCTCAGCCTGCAGCGCCTGGGTCTGCCGGACTTCACCGTCACTGCGGACACCACGTTGTATTCCGTCTTCAAAAAGCCCGATGGCGCGAGGACCTACCTCGCCTACAACGCGGGGGCTTCGCCGCTCACGGTGAAGTTCAGTGACGGCACGCAGCTCGCGGTGCCCCCGCGCAGCCTCGCGGAAACTATGGCCACAGGCCGCCCCGCAACGCCCTGATCCTGGCCCACCGGCCCCTCAACGCCGGGCGAACTGCGCCCGGTAGAGGGCTGGCGTGGTGCCCGCCTCGCGCTTGAAGAACCGGCAGAAATAGGTGGCCGAGGTGAACCCGCATTCCCTCGCCACCTCTTCGATGGCGAGGTTCGAGTCCTCGAGCAGGCGCATGCCCCGGTTGAGGCGGATGCGAAGCATCTCCTGGGCCACGGGCCGGTCCAGGTGCTTCTTGAAGAGGTTGTCCAGGGTGGACCGGGAGCAGTCCACGAGCTCGCAGATCTGGTCCACGGAGATCCCGTGGCAGGCGCGGTCCCGGATGATGCGGGAGGCGGCAAGGACCAGAGGATCCTGGGCCGTGGTGATGTCCGTGGACTGTCGCTCGACGATGCGAAGGGGGGCCATCCGGTGGAGGACGGGCGCGATCTGCTCGCCGTCCAGCATCCTGTTCAGCATGTCGGCGGCCATCTGGCCGATGCCCTCGATGTTCGGCGCGATGCTGGTGAGGGTGGGACGGCAGAGGCGGCAGAGGATCTCATCGTTGTCCACGCCGATGACGGAGACGTCCGAGGGCATGGAGATGCCCAGGTCCCGACAGGCCGTGATGATCTGCTGGCCCCGGATGTCGTTGCAGGCCAGGATGGCGATGGGCTTGGGCAGCTTCGAGAGCCAGGCGGCCAGGGCTGCCTCGTATTCGAGGCCCCGAAGCTCCTGGAACTGCAGCTTGATGGTGGCGGCGACCTTTTCAGGGGGCTGGTAGCAGTGCACCTGGCGCCCCTGGGCCTCGAGGATCCGGCAGAAGGCGTCCGAGCGGCGGTCGGAGAAGAAGATGCCGGGGTAGCCGCCGAAGGCGAAGTTGATGAAACCCGACTGGAGGAAGAAGTCCCCCGCCAACTGGGCCACCGCCTCGGGGTCCGTGTCGATCACCGGGGAGGCGGGGCAGTTCCCCTCGCCCTGGACATCCACCACCGGCACGCCCAGGGACGAGATCTGACGGCCCAGCTCCGGCGTGGTGATGAACCCGATGATCCCGTCGATGTGCCCCTTTTTGAGCCAGGCAGGCAGCTTGGTGACCTCGCCCCGCTCGTAGGGGAAGATCAGCCAGTCGTCATGCTCGAGGGCATAGGTGGCCACCCCCTGGCAGACACCGCGGCTGTAGCCGCCGGAGGCGGGAACGAGCAGGGCGATGTGGCGGTTCTTGGGCATGAAAATGGATTGTAGCTTGTCTAGATTTCGCGTGGGCCCGGTTCCGAGGCTTGCCTGGTTCCTGGGGGCGCCCGGGCACATTCAGGCGGGGGGAGGGCAGGGAGAGTGGGTGGCCCGGCGGATTTTCCGTGATTTTAAAAATTTATAAAAAAGAACTTCCTGATTATCGGCCAGCCTCAGCCAAATCGATTGGTGTATTGCATTGCTTCCGACAGCAATAAACCCTGACGGTCGAAACTCTGCCACCTCGGAAAATCAGGCACCCCGCTCATAGTGGGTGGAGGTGGGATAATGCTGGCCATGCGCAAAGGAAGTCCAGAATGAATCTCAGCGATCCCAAGAAGAAGGACAAATCGAGCCCTGATTTGGGTTCTCCTCGGAATCTCGACGAGAAGACTGAGGTCGCGTCGTCGCCAGGGAGTGATATTTCCATCACACCTACCCCACAAACGAAACAGGATAAGGCTCGGCGGATCCATAACAGCACGGCGGAATTTCTGATCTTCACCAAACAGGCGGGCGAAAGCACCATCGAAGTCCGGGTTGAGGACGATACGGTGTGGCTGTCCCAAAAGCAGATGGCAACCCTGTTCGATGTCACCGTCCCGGCTATCAACCAGCACCTCTCCAATCTTTACGAGCAGGGAGAGATCAAGAGGGGGGCAACCATTAAGGATTTCTTAATAGTTCAGAAGGAGGGCAGCCGGGAGGTGTCCCGAAAGGTCGATTTCCACAACCTAGACGCCATCATTGCCGTTGGATTCCGGGTGAATTCCGAGCGTGCCATCCAATTCCGGCAGTGGGCCACAGGTGTCTTACGGGATTTCGCAATTCGTGGCTATGTATTGGATAAAGAGCGCCTCAAGAATGGAACATTCTTCAGCAAAGAATATTTCGACGACTTGCTGGAAGAGATCCGTGAAATCCGCGCCAGCGAGCGGTTGTTTTACCAGAAGTTCACTGACATTTATGCCACGGCCTCGGATTACAAGGAGGATGCTGAGACGACCAAGGCCTTCTTCGCATCTGTTCAAAACAAGCTCCATTTCGCAGTTCATGGGCATACAGCAGCAGAAATAATTGTCGAACGGGCGGATAGCACAAAGGACCACATGGGTTTGGTCACATGGAAGAACGCCCCGCACGGCAAAATCATCAAACCCGATGTGGTCATCGCCAAGAACTATCTGGCCACCAAAGAAATGAAGGAACTTGATTTAATTGTTGGTATGTATTTGGATTACGCAGAGAGCCAAGCTAACCGTAATATCCCCATGACTATGAATGATTGGGCGGACAAGCTGAATGCCTTTTTGCGGTTCAACGAGCGTGATGTACTCGACAACCCTGGAAAGGTGAAGCACGAGATTGCCAAAGCGTTTGCCTTGAGTGAATTCGAAAAGTATCGAATCATTCAGGATCGAAAATTCGAATCCGACTTCGATCGACACCTCAAGGGATTGCTCGGCGAGTGATTCTTGTAGTTTCGACTTACGCCGCCCTCGCTTCCCAAGGGATCACCACCAGCCGTTGGGGCATAGCCGGGGTCTTGGCCGCAGCGGTCAGCAGCCTGAGTAGGATCGACTTCATATCGAAGCGTCGGTTGAAGCGATACTGGAACTCCGCCAAGTAGCGGTCCAGGTGGACCCGGCTCACCCAGCGGGTCACGCCTTGGATGTTGCCCTTCAGGTTGCCCAGAACCGTGTTCACCCAGCGGAAGGCCGGAACCTGGGCGCTCTGCCAGCCGCCCGGAGCCTTCTGTGCATCGTGGTCATAGTCCGGCCCAAGGAAGTTGTAGGCCCTCCACCCGTCCGTCAGGACCAGGGTGCCCGGCTCGATGAACTTCCGGAACCAGGGCTCCAGTTCCTTGGTCGACACCGACTCCAGCGCCTTCATCTTCAAGAACAGCACTTTCTCCGGGTGTTCCACGTCCGTTTGGACGGCCACGACGAAGGGCGTCTTCCCCTCGGCTCCCCGTCCTCGCC
>Ga0268298_10000673_pt1 | contig 43459 bp, 46 predicted proteins | sample WWTPWeurt_MetaG_FD_194462 | JGI IMG/M metagenome (GOLD analysis project Ga0268298, IMG submission 194462) | Activated sludge microbial communities from WWTP in Nijmegen, Gelderland, Netherland - WWTP Weurt | ecosystem: Engineered > WWTP > Aerobic digester > Activated sludge | place...
CCTCTCGCCCGCGCGCGTCAGTTTTTGCAAAAAAAGTGATCTTGTCTGGATCAAACGCTGTCATGAATACTTATACTATACCACCTAGCGACCAAAGCGATCGTGCACATACGTGATGAGTGATTGTACGTCAGCAGTACGGTCACTTGAGCCGAGCAGAATAACCGCAATCACTCGTTCCTGTCCACGAAACGTCAATTTATGTAGTGAGATTGATGTTTGTCCCGCAGCATTTGTTTCACCAACCTTTCCGCCAATGAAACTATCAATATCTTCTACTTCGTTGAAATTAATAAGACCATCAAACTCTCCTCCCACGTGAGCACTAGAGAGATCAGCGTTAGCGGTGAGTTCAAAAATAAACCGTCGGTTTTCGTAAATGTACCGAGTAAGCACATAGAGGTCATTGAGCGAGGCGACATTATCAGCACTTAATCCCGACGGATCGGCAAAGGTACTGTGCATCATCCCAAGCTGTCGCGCCTTGGTATTCATAGCAGCAATAAAGGCTTCACGCCCCATTTGACCAGCAATGGTCTCTGCCGCTTCATTTGAAGATTCAACGAGCAAGAGTTGTAGCAAGCTGTACATAGAGACGCTGTTTCTTCCCTCCAATCGAGGAATTAATGATTGTACAAAAGTCGGCGCTACGACTTTTACTCGACTATCAAGATCTAATTGTTCGGCTGCCACTACCGCGGTCATGAGTTTGGTAAGCGAAGCAATCGGCGCTGCCTGATCGAGATCGGTAGCCGCAAGAATGGTACTATTTTCTAAATCAGCAATAAAATAGTGGGGCGTTTTAAGATCGGGGACCTGTGGTTCGTAGACAAACACTTTTACATCCTCTTGCTTCTTATGTACCAATACAGGAACACCAACCGCGACCGCATCATAGAGCGCTTTTGCTTCAGCGTCAGCTAATCGGATTCCACCACCGCTAAAATCATCGGGAACAGGAATTTTATTAGGGTATGTAGGAAATCCATGAATGACGAAATTACCGTCAAAAGTAAGCACCCACGGCAGATAGGCTTGTCCGATGTTAGTGAAATATTCTTTATGCTTCTTTTCAATTTGGTAAAGTCCTGAAGGCGTGTCCCACCATGAACCAGCCTCACCAACACTAATGATGTCAGTACTCTGAAACAACACCCCCTGCTTAAAAAAGCGCAGCTGTTGCTTGGTGAGATCAACCTCGATAAAAGTTAGCCCTTCCTCTATAAATGAGTCACGTGTATCAGTGAAAAGCTTCTCTTTCGAAAATGCGTCCTGCGGACCATAAGTGAGCTCTGTTGTCTGTTGATTATAGGGATTGACGATAGTCACCGTTGGAGCGGCGGCGAGATTATTCTGGGCGACGAGTCCATACCCCATGGTCCCCACAATCAAAAACGCTGCCAAGCCAGCGACAGCAATAGAGGCTCGCTTCAAATAACGAGTGGACTGCACCCGAGCTGTTGTGGGGGTGAACAGATGTTTGGGATGAGCGTACTTTTGTCGCGGAATCAGCATGCCTTGTCCGTTTTTGGGCACGTCATCAGTATAGGAAAGCAGCTTAAAAGAAGATTCTGGTTTTTCAGACATACTACTATAATACCCCACCAACAAACAAAAAATGGCAGTAGCTCACACTTTTGTACGCTATTCTGGTAAGAGCGCCGCTTTTGTATAGATATTTGATGGTGCCCAGATCATCCAGCTTTGGACCCCCGCATCATAACTCGCTTGAATTTGAGCTCGAACATCAGCCGCATCATAGTCGCCACCATAATCAAAGTCTTGAATCCAGGTACGTAGACGATCTCCTGTATACGTTGGTTTTTGGTAGAGCGCTGGTGTGGAAGTACCAATTCGCTCATGTAAAAAACCTTGCATTGGGGTGGTGCTCGAATGCATACGATCAGCCCCTGTCTTCATTGCGTGATACACAATCTTATAGGGATAATCATTTGGGTTTCCGAGTCCGAGGTAATTTAAAGGATAATGTGAGGGATACACCATTGGTGCCACAAAATCAAAATACGGCGCCGCCCGCTCTTGCACCTGTCCAATGGAAAGATCGTCAAAATTGGTGGTGGTCATACCAAAAAGATCGACGGAAGTCCATGGCGTCGAAGTGGCTCGTCCCGTGTTTTCGTGACGAACTATCGCAAATCTTTCATCATTAGAAAGCTCCGTGTGCAGATACTGGAAGAAACTTTCGAGATTTGCCTGCCTGTCCATACCATACTTCCCTGCACTACTTTGCGGATAGTAAGTATCAGCCATATTCCCATCGGAAGGATATCGAACGTAATCAAAATTAAGCTCGTCAAAGCCAATATTATACGAATCAACGGCGAGTTCGATGATATGGTCCCAGTACGGTTTTGCAGCCACGTCGATAAACGACAATCCTTTATGATCCTTCCAAACGGTGACCTTATCACTACGAAGCACCGCTAGCTCGGGGTGCTTTGGCGCATAGTGCGGATCTTGAAATACAGTAATTCGACCAATCACAAAAATATCATGGTCATGAAGTAGTTCAATGAGCTGTGGCATATCGCGAGTGCCACAACGCGCCTCTTGCCATGCTGATTGCCATGAGGCACTTTGAGCAGGAAAAGAAATGGTGCCAGAATAATCTTTGATATCAATAATGACGGCGTTTAATTCTGTCTCTTGGATGAGATCAATTAATTTTGTTCGAAATGAGGGCGTTCCGGCGACACAGGAAGTCATATAAATTGCTTTCACCTGCTTTGGGAGCGGAACATGTGTTACCACAGGTCGAGTATCTACTACCACTTCTGAGGCTTTGGGTACTTCGGTTTGTGGCGGAAGCACTTTTCCCACCGTCGCTTCGGCAGTATGTTCCGAAGACACTTTATAGCTCACGGGTATAAAACTCACTACCGCAAAGAGCAGTGCGAGAACAATAAGCGGTGTGCCGATTTTATGCATACCCTATTCTATCGTAGAATGGTCAAAAAGTTGCTCAGTTGTTTCAACAAATGAGTCATCGCCTCGTTCCCCGTTTCCTCGGTCAAGGCGACTCAGATACACCCGTCGTCGGAGTGAATACCCAATAAATAATAACAAGACACCAATTGCAAAAATGATGTACTGACGCCACAACACTGGCACCCCAATAAACGGAATGATAGTTAATGCAAATCCAAAAATAAAAACAAGTGTTTCTTTACTCACAGTGGCGCTATTTTAGCCTACCTCTACCAATACGACAAACTCTCCCTTTTGTTTCACCGGATCAGCCTCAAGTGCTGCCAATAATTCAGCGGCAGTACCAACATGTAGGGTTTCATGAAGCTTTGTTAATTCACGCGCTAGATAAATTTTAGCCGCAGGAAGCTGCACCGCCAGTTGTGTTAACGCTTTCATTATCCGATGAGTTGATTCGAGAAATACTACTGGTGAAGGATTATCTGAGAGCGTCTTAAAAAAGGTCTCACGACCCTTCTTTTGTGGCGCAAACCCAAGGAAGGTAAATTGATTTCCTGCAATACCCGCCAAGGAAACGGCTGCAATCACTGAAGAAGGACCGGGAATGACTTCGATGCGCGCGCCCGCTGCGCGGGCGCGCGCCACCAACAACACTCCTGGATCACTCACTCCTGGAGTCCCTGCGTCACTCACTAACGCAATATTTTTTCCCGCCAGCAAATCAGCGATGATTACTTGGTGCGTATGTTCACTGGAATGAGCGTCATAACGATGTAACGTCGCTTTTATGTCATAGTGTGACAATAATTTTCCCGTCACGCGAGTGTCTTCACACAGTACATAATCAACTGTACCAAGAATTCGTACCGCCCGAAAAGTGATGTCTTCCAAATTACCAATTGGCGTAGCGACAATAAAAAGAGTTCCTGTTTCCATGTCCGTTAGAGTACCACTCTATTTAAAAATCACAAAAATGTTCTTTTTCCGCGGCTACTAGTCCGCTACTGCACTAGCACTGTTGCCAATTCACTAATACTACCCGCCCCCATAACCACCAACACGTCTTGGTCGGTCAGCGTTTGTTTTAAGTACTCTTCCGCAGCCGCAATCGTTTCGACATAGCGTGCGTCACGAGTAAATTCGAGCGCTTTCACTGACAACTCTCGACTTGAAACCCCACTTTCATTTTGCTCACGGGCAGCGTAGATAGGAAGAAGGACAACCGCGTCGGCTTGTCCTAAGGCTTTTGCAAAGTCAGCAAACAACGTTTTAGTACGAGTAAAGGTGTGTGGCTGAAACGCCACCACAAGCTTTCGGTCAGGGTATAGTTCTCGCGCGCCAGCAATTGTCGCTCGTATTTCGGTCGGATGATGTGCATAATCATCGTACATCAACGCTCCATTACACTCCCCTTTATATTCAAACCGGCGCCACGTTCCTGCAAAATGACTAACCGATTCCTTGGCGGCGGTGAGTTCAATTTTTTCGCGCTTGGCAACAGCGAGTGCCGCGGCGGCATTCAAACGATTATGAATCCCAGGCTGCTTCATTGAAAGCGTCGCATCAAAATACTCAAGATAGTTTATGACCGGCACCGTGAGCCCTTCTAAAATTGGCGCCACGGCGGGGTCGGTAGTATTAGCAACTACCACCCCACCTTCGTTTACTTGTAGCACCAACGTTCGAAATGCCGATTGTACATCAGACAAATCTTTATAGTAATCAACATGTTCAAATTCGACATTGGTAATCACCAACACATCAGGTCGTAAACTCAAAAAATCACGTTTGTACTCACACGCTTCGACAATAGCATATTTTGTTTTACCAGCACGATAATTTGTTTTAGTTTTGGCACGAAGCGAACCGATGACTGCCGTGGGATCCTTTTCAGCACTTTCAAAAATATCAGTAATCATTGCTGTAGTGGTAGTTTTGCCATGCGTACCCGCTACCGCAATCAGATAGTAAGGATTCATTGCTAGTCCAAGAGCCTCAAAATAATTCATCATGGGCACGCCGAGTTTTTTTGCTGCCACCATTTCTTCTTGATCTTTCGACATTGCCTCGGTGTACACAATAAGCTCAATATCTTTCGTAATATTACTTGCCAACTGTTCACCGAAAATCTGCACCCCCTCAGCATGGAGCGCTTTAGTGAGTGGCGTAAGCGCTCGGTCAGAACCACTCACCTGCTTTTTTTCACTCAAAAAGTGACGTGCCAGCGCTGACATGCCAATACCGCCAATACCAATAAAATGAATCCGCGTAATACTATTAATAGAAATTTTTTCCATAACGGTTAGTCAAGAGCCACACATCATACCACGGGCAAATTGAGTTAGAAACTATCTTTTTCATTCACACAACGAACAAATTCGTCATTGCGTTCGTACTCGTTTTTAAAGAGACCGAAAGAGGCAAAGGCGGGTGAAAAAAGGAGTATGTCGCCGGGCTCGCCTTTGGCGAGCCCGGCTTTTACCGCTGCCTCCAGTGAATCCACCACTTCCGCCTCCAGTGCATTTTTAATCACCTCTGTCCCTGTACCAGAGAGCAAAATCACTTTCTTACAATACTTTGGAATTTCTGCTACCAACTCACTGGGGTCAATGTTTTTATTGGCACCGCCAGCAATGAGAATGATATTTTTTTCATCACTATTTCCAACCGCTCGCAGTCCCTGAATCGTCGCCTGCGGTGTCGTGGCGTTATTATCATTGTAAATTTTCACTCCATCGCGCTCACCGAGATATTCAAGTCGCCCTGGAACCCCCGAAAATGATGCCAAACCAGCAAATATTTCCTCGTCGGTAAGAGTAAGCGCACGCAACGCCTCATACGCCAAGGCAGCGTTTAGTCGATTATGCTCTCCTGGCATCGCCAAGAGGGAATCCTCTGGAATAACCGAGGCATCAGCAAGGATTACTTCTTGCCCCAACGTTACCCCTTCCAGTTTCTTTGCCCATTCAAATACCAGAGGAGTGGTGACGAGCACCCCACTCTCTTCTTGGTAACGGAAAATATTTGCTTTGTCTTCGAAGTAAAGTTGCATTGCTTCCGCCTTACTTTTACCACCTGCTTGGTAGTAGTTAAGATGATCTTCCATGAAGTTGGTAAAGACCGCAATGCGCGGCGAGCGTTGCATCCAGCCAAAGCCTTGCAGTTGCCACGAATCAAGCTCCATCACGCAGAGCGAATCTTCTTGCACTTCTTTCAGGAGTTGCAAATTTGACACCCCGCGAACATTGCCACCAAGCAAAATCTTTTCACCAGTTACTTCGGAAAGCACGTGGTGGATCATATGCGTTACGGTGCTTTTGCCGCGAGTACCCGTTACCCCAATAATTGGCACACCGGAAAGTTCCGCAAACCACGCGGCGGATTGTTTTAGCGGCACGCCCGCTACGCGGGCGTGCCGCACATACTCCGACTGCAGTGGCACCCCTGCCGCCACTAGGATATAATCGCGATTTTCAAAATCTTCTAGACGGTGTTCCCCTAATACAAAAGTGATATTTTTAAACGTTTTCAGCTGCGCCACCGAGTCAGCCAATTCCGCCTCCGTCTTTAAGTCGGTGACAATTACTTCCGCGCCCATTTCTGCCAGATACGCCGCGTCGCCAATCCCACGCCCTAGGAGCCCGAGCCCCATGACCGTAATCCTCTTTCCCGCAAAATATGCTTTTAAGTCCATAATACTTTTAATCATAGTGGAATTTTATAAAAAAGCCACCACCACGCACAGTGCCTGACAAAGGTATTTTATAAAACCTGCTATACTTTAAATAATCTCACTTTATGAAAATACATGGTAACGACCGCACCCTCGAATCATTTAAGATTTTTCCGTATGTTGCTTGGGCGATTACGGTCGGATTTTCTATCTTTGTATACAATATCGCCCTCGAATTAGAAACAGTGACTGAAGACCTCCAAAAACAAACCCAATTTTTGCAAGAACGGGTACAAACTCCAGTGGAAGCAATTGACACTTTCGAACAGCAAAAACCACCACGCTAATATCTAAATTGCACGGTAAGACATGCGATCTATCACGCTTAAAAAATTTCGTCGTTACAGTCTTGGAGCGTTAGTACTACTGATTATTTTTACAGCCTTCTTTTTTCTTGCCCAAGAATTTACCACAGAAAGCACCATACAATTACTCATCCAGGATTTTGGCTATATCGGAGTCATGATTGCCGGTATTATCGGTGGATTAAATACCTTTATTCCCATTCCCGCCGCATCATTTACCCCACTTTTTATCGCTGCTGGTCTATCATTACCACTGATTATTCTGATGCTTACTCTTGGCACACTCATTGCTGACTATGTTGGCTACGCACTCGGACACGTCAGTCGGGAAATAATCAAACTCAAGCATCCGAAACTATTTACTTTTTTTCTTACCCTAGAAGAGCAACATCACCATTTTGTTTTACCGCTTGTTTTTTTCTACGCCGCGATCATGCCGATTCCTAATGAAATTATTTTGATTCCCTTAGCACTCTCGGGGATTCGGTTTCGAGCCATGATTATTCCGCTCGTATTCGGAAATCTCATCAGTCAAGCAGCGCTGTCCTACGGCTTCACCAGTTTGTTTGATGTCGTGTTTTAAAATTAAAAGCGGGCGGCATTTTCTAAAGAAAATGCCGCCCGCTTTTACCCTACAAGTATCGGTTTGTTTCTCCTTTCAGTCAAAAACGGAAAACCTCTGACGAAAGTCAGAGGTTTTCCGTTGCGCGGACTTAAATTCTTAGTCCGCGCTCTAGGATTCGAACCTAGGGCCTTTCGAGTATCAGTCGAATGCTCTAGCCAACTGAGCTAAGCGCGGACTAAGAATTTAATACAATAAATCCCACAAGTGCCCAGCACTATAGCAAATTTATTATAATATGGAAAGAGCCGCCTCTCCCCTTTCTAAAATTGATTCCTTGCTTAAGCTATGCTATGGTTCGCAGTGGATTCACCACCAAGCAGGAGCAAATGATGTCTCACCGAAAGGGTTGTTCTGTAACAAAACAGCGTGGCACCAGCCGTGAAAAGCGCGGCGTGGCACACCAACCACTGAGCAGTGAAGAACGCTTCTCTATCGAGAAGCGACTGATGCGCAAGCGCAGTGAAAGGATGCGAAAACGAATGCAAGCAGCAAAACGGTAACACTCACCCGCCGCTACCACCCCCGCCGATACTCTGTATCGGCTTTTATCTTGCCAATGAAAAACCGCTAGACACTTGTGTCTAGCGGTTTAGGATGAAGAAGCTCGCAGCGATTACTTCTGCCGCGAGTCGCGGAGCTGGGCGAAAGTCAGCCCCGACTGGACAGGCTGAGCGTCATACCGCTCAGGTAGTTGCCCACAAGGGCGAAGCCCTTGTGGGTCTTCGATGGCGACACAGCGACCAGATCTCCAGTCTTGGTAAACTGTCGGAGCGTCGAGCGCCGACATCAGACTGTTAAAAAAGAGCCCTACCACCAAAGCGCCCAAAAGAACCATTTTCATCTTTTTTCCTTCTTAGGTTGAGATTGAAAACAAAATACTCTTTTTATATTATAATACTTATAATGGAAAAGTCAATAGAGTATAGCTAATTCCCTGCCATTACTTTTACGCTATACTATCCTTATGAAAAACCTATCCTTACTCTCTGCCTGCTTTCTAGTGATTCCACTCACCACCAACGCGCAAAGTTTCCAAACAATGCTTGCAGGCACTCTCACGTTTTTAAATGACACGGTTATTCCCTTTCTCCTCGGCATTGGCTTTCTTTTTGTAGTTATCAATGGGGTTCGCTACTTTGTTTTTGAAGGAGCAACCGAAGATGGACGCGAAAAATCCAAGGCACTAGCAATATATGGAGTGACCGCTTTTGTGATTATTGTCATCTTTTGGGGTATTGTGAATCTCCTCACTGCAAGTATCGGCCTTGATGAAAAAACTCAGCCAGCGCAAGATTACGTAAAGATGAAATCGAAATAATACAAAAAGCGCTTCCACAGGGAAGCGTTTTTGTATTATTTAAAATTTCATAACCAGCAGCTTGCACATTCTTTTGTCTTATCCTTTGGTCCGGTCTTTCCCTGGAGTCCAATACCATTTCAGAGATTGGGGTATTATCTCTCGTTGCGTGCTCAATTGATACACACAACATCGACCAATTAGCCGTGAGTTGCAGAACTGTTACCAGTCTGCCACGACGTGTCCAATTGGAATTAATCCACGACCAGCTTCCGCTAGCCGTGCCTTGTTACGACTTAGTCCTTGTTATCGAGTTTACCGTCGGCCCACGCGAGGTGGGACTTCGGGCACTCCCGACTCCCCTGACTTGACGGGCGGTGAGTACAAGGCTCGGGAACGTATTCACCGTGACGTGCTGATTCACGATTACTAGCGATTCCGGCTTCATGTGGGCGAGTTGCAGCCCACAATCCGAACTGAGGATAGTTTTATAAGGATTTGCTCCACATTACTGTATTGCGTCCCGTTGTACTACCCATTGTATCACGAGTGCAGCCCAAGGCATCTAGGGACATGCTGACCTGGCGTCATCCTCACCTTCCTCTCCCGTGAGGGAGCAGTCTCGCCTGACACTTGTAACAGGCAACGAGGGTTGCGTTCGTTTCCCCACTTAAGGGAACAGCTCAAGCCACGAACTGACGACGGCCATGCATCACCTGTCATACACCCTCGAAGGCTACTCCGCTTTCACGGAGTATGCAGTATGATTTCTAGCCTTGGTAAGGTTTTTCGCTTATCGACGAATTAAGCCTCATGATCCACCGCTTGTGCGAGCCCCCGTCTATTCCTTTGAGTTTTAAGCTTGCGCTCGTACTACCCAGGCGGTCTGTTTAACGTGTTAACTTCGCCTCGGAGGGGGTCGATTCCCCCCAAAGCCAACAGACAGCGTTTAGGGCATGGACTACGCGGGTATCTAATCCGCTTCGCTACCCATGCTTTCGTGCCTCAGCGTCAAGAAAGTGCCAGTAAACTGCCTTCGCATTTGGTATTCCCCTCGATATCAACGGATTTCACCCCTACACCGAGAGTTCTGTTTACCTCTCACTTCTTCTAGCATGACCGTTTCAGATGCGATTCTGGGGTTAAGCCCCAGGATTTAACACCTGACTAATCACGCCGCCTACGCACCCTTTACGCCCAGTGAATCCGGATAATGCTTGGGGCCTCTGTATTACCGCTCCTGCTGGCACAGAGTTGGGAGCCCCTTATTCATGAGGTAACATCAATATACTTTCTCCCTCATAAAAGGTGTTTACGTCCCTAAGGACTTCATCCACCACGCGGCGTCGCTCCGTCAGACTTTCGTCCATTGCGGAAGATTCTCGACTGCAGCCTCCCGTAGGAGTATGGACCGTGTCGCAGTTCCATCGGTGGGGGTCAGGCTCTCACCTCCCCTATCCGTCGTCGCCTTGGTAAGCCGTTACCTTACCAACAAGCTGATAGACCGCAGGCCGTTCCTAAAGCGTTAAAACTTTACCCCGAAGGGACCATCAAGTATTATTCCGATTTTCATCGGGTTATCCCTGACTTTAGGGTACGTACCTACGTGTTCCTACCTCGTCTGCCATGGGTCTGAACCCATTCGACTTGCATGCCTCATCCACGCCGCCAGCATTCATCCTGAGCTAGGATCAAACTCTAATTTAAGACAGGTTACTAAAAGCCGAAGCTTTTATGTATCTGCGTCTTGGAGCTTATTGCGCAACTGTACTTGCTGTTGCGCGCTCACAAAACATTTTTACCTAAGGATAAGACAAAAGAATGAACAATGTTACATTGCTTTTGCCTTGTTAGTGCTGTGATGCATTAAACCAACAGAATCTAAAAAATAGATTCTTGTAAATCATCCGTCCAGCAATTTTCTTTATGAAAGAGAAAATTGGGACGTAAATTCACAATATGCTCTTCGAGCATTTGTTTATTTAATACTTCTCATATCTATAGTTGGGCTATAGATATGTGTTATGAAATTTTCAAACAACACCGTTCTCTTTCGAATATGAATGGCGAAGTTATCCTCGCAAAAAGTGCCTCTCGACACTCTTTCTTCATCCCGATGAACAGTGGCGCTATTATACAGATATCAAAAAAAAGTGCAAGTGGTACCCTGTGCTAACGTGCTAGTTGCGGCACAAAACATAAACAATATTATCGTCGTTGTAAGCGCAAGCGGATCCATTGCTTGGCTGTGAGTTACTCAGATCATCTCCCAACATGCCATCTGGTCCACAGGAAACAATTACTGACCATATCTGGGAAACACCAGTGGCAACAAACCCATCACAACCTTTGGCTCCGGCGGTACAATAATAATCCTCATCAAAAAAATAGGCTGTGTCCCACGGATCTTTAACATTGCGAATATATGGTCCACTCCATCCTGGATAATTACCATCAGTCGCAACCAACCCCGAGGACGGCAACGAAAGATCCACTTCATTATCATCTCCTTGACGCGGTGGGCAGTAACGAGATTGTTTATGTGGGTATTTACCGGTGTAATTATAGAGCAGTTCCATTGCCGTATGAATACTACGCATTTGCTGTAGTGCTGAAGCTTCATGCGATTCTTCCCGGGCGTCACTGAGTGAAGCCAATACTACCGCGGCGAGGATACCAATTATGGAAATAACCACCAACAGTTCAATGAGCGTAAAGCCACGTTTGAAATAGGGAGCAGTTATCATTATGTATATTACTATACCAACTGAACGTACCTCGTTTTGTTTCTATACCCAAATTTTTAAAATTAGAAAACCCCAGCCGTAATAGACGACTGGGGTTCAATGATTCTGGGAGCGCCGAAGCAACATCAACCAGAGAAAAAAAGAAAGAACGTATTCAAAATTCTGAGCAGGTGTGGAAAGTAAGTTTCAAAGGTAAGGGTTCGGTGACGGTTCGAGCGGGTAAGGCTGTACAGGTCACGTACGGATCACGATTGAAATCACTTCACCGCACACCACAACGCTATGGAAAGAGGACTATTCGGACGGGTAAGGTCGTACTCAGCCGACTCTCCAGAGCGGGAGTGTTAGGGAGGGATGATAAAGGAGCCCTCACTCCTTGGAGGGGGCGGCAGCTTCGCTGCCGCCCCGTTCCTGTTACGCGGCAATACTCAGCCGCGCGATCAGCGGCACTCGCCCATCGAGCACCGCCGCCACGACACGCGCCTTGAGGCGCTTGAGCGCCAGCGGCTCGGCGAGTTGCGCCGAACCTTGATTCCGCACAATGTTGGTTTGGACCAGACCGGCAGGAGTATTCTCTTCCCGCCAAATCTTGACGGTAAAACACTTCCCGTCAAAATGACCCAACCACGTTGCCGCATGCGCGCGCCCCATGGGCAGCTCGGCGAGCTCATCGACGCCGAGGTTTTCGGGAGCAAACTGCACCCCCGAGGTTTCCGGCACTCCCGCTTGGAGCTCCGTCACCTCTTTCCCGAGCGCGCGCACTTTTTCATTAAGGCGCGCTTGCCCGAACAGCGCCGCCTTCACCTTAGCCTCGAGCTCGTCGTCCTTTTCGGCGAACTCGTTCACCTTAGTGGCAAGCGCGTTCAGCTTCCCTCCTTGGAGAGATTGCTCAAGCCTTAGCTCGCTCCGGTTGTCGGAGACCTTTTTCCCAAGTTTTTCCACCGCTTGAGTGGTCTGGGTCAAAATAATCGCCTGCGCTTTTACCCCCTTGCTTACCTTCCGTTGCCAGTAGGCGAGAGAAGCAAACGTTAGCAGCGTCAGCCCGAAGCCGACCATGGTGAAGGTGGTCAAACTGTTGACCGCCGACACCAACCCGCTAAACTGCATTCCGAGTTGCTCGAGCGGTTGAAACCGCTTTTGCAGCGCGGTGATCTGCTCTGCAGCGGCAGCAGTGGCCGTTTGCAGCGGCGCAATGCCTTCTTCGACAGCGGTTTTTACCCGACCGTCAACCGAAGCTTCGACCGCCGCAAGCTGTTTTTTGCCCGCTGCGGTGAGTGCGGCGTTACGGTTCCGCTCCGCCAACACCGCGGCATTGAGCTCATCGAGCTTGCTGCGGAGCATGGCGATTTCGGCGGTACTCTTCCCCTCCTTATTGTTGAGCGCCAAGACTTCTGCTTCGAGGCGCCGCAGATTTTCGTTCGATACTGCCACGGGTGCCACTGCCGGAGCAGCGGATACCGCAACACCACCAAGCGCTTGCCTCATGTCCGTGAGCGAACCCACGAAGAAGCCGACGTCTTTACCAGTTGCAATGAACTGCTCGGTAGTGATGTACTCACCACCAAGCTTGTTCCGCTGCCGGAAGAGTTGCTCGAAGGCACCCTTCTCAGCATCGTTAGTGAGACCTTGCTTCTTGGCGTGTTCAAACGCCAAAAACGTTAACGCGTCCACTTTGATACCCTCAGCGGACGTCCACCCATTGGTCTCCATTCCTTTGTAGAAGGACGGAAACCCGCTGGTGGAAGCCTTCTCCCAAATCCGCGTTTCCGCGGCATTGGCACCACCACCCACCAACAGAAGGAGGGTGACAAACAACGACAGAATCTTTTTCATGACAACTCCTTCGTGGTGAGAGGTGGGGCGGCAGCTTCGCTACCGCCCCAAGGTTTTACCGCAGTGGCAGTGTTTCAATCCATCGGCACCCCGCAACCGGCGTTGCCGCAACCGCCCAAAACGGCGTTCACGTCAACGTTGGCACCCGCCTGCGCTCCCGCGGAGGCACCGGCGTTACCGCCTTGGTTAACCATGATAATGTTATCGCAGTTTTCTCCGCAGGAGGCATTGGCATGGATTTTTGCCGCGAGTGCGCCGTTGGCACCAGCACTGAGAATTTGGAAGCCACCCTTCACGAACAGACGACCCAAAGCTTCTTGGTTCGCCACGTTCGCGAGAATGGTTGTCGGCTTGTCCACCCCACCAGCTTGCTGGTAGTGGATGTTGCCACGCTCATCAGCTCGCATCACGAGCAATGCCGCGGATTCCATCCCCATCGGGCCGGTGACGTGACCGGGATAGACCGACACCAAGCCCAACCGGCGGTTCCATTGCAAGGTATACCCTGTTCTGGAATCGCCGTAGTAGACAGGCCGACCGCTCTGGTACTCCACCTCTTTCTTGGTGGAGAGAACGAACGCTTCCTCCTGAATGTTCTTCAGGTAGGCGTCGCGCTGTTCCGGCGCCGCGCTGACAAAGTCAGCGTCAGACATGGTCTCAGTGACCATGCCACCCATGGTGCCGCACCCCGTGAGGAGTAGCACCACAACCAACGACAGAAACTTTTTCATGATTCCTTCTCCTCATTCGGGTTGAAAATAACATTGCTCGGCGTACCCTGCGGATTGCACGGTACTTCCGAGCTGGAAGTTACTACTAGGCACCACGAGGTCATCGCCGCAACAACAATCGTTGCGCAACACATAACCCTCGTGCTGGTGACTGACGGTGTTTTGCACCGCCTGCCCCACTGGTACCCCGCCGCACACCCACTGACCTTTCGGCTTGGTGGGAGCGGCAACCGCTGGATGTTCAGGCAAGGGGTTGTAGACGAAAGCCACGTTATTGCAGCTCTTGCCCTCTTCCCCCGTGAACCAGTAGGAGTGCACGCCATCGCCGAGGTCGCACAGTAACGCGCGATCAAGGTGACCGGTTTGCTTCTCCTGCCGAGCCCACGGCATGGACTTTCCCTTGCCGCCGTCGACCCGACCGAGCAAACGGTCGAGTCGGGTGCCGTCGGGCACCATCACCTCTTGGCACTGCAGCTCAGTGAGCTGCAGCACCAAAAGTTCGCAGTGGCTTTCTTTCAGCCACCGCTCAGTAGGGACAGCGCGCAAGCATTGTTCCCGTACCGCTTCGACCGAAAGGTCGAAGGTGGACGGGTGCATGTTTCTCCAGGGGCTGAATGCCCCCAGCGCCGTTGAACTGGGCAGTACATCTCCCGCCGAAGCGACAGACCACCACCCGCTGATGAAAATCAGCAGCATCCAAAGCGGCGCCCGTGTAAGGCGCGAATAATGTTTCATGGTCGAACTCCTTTTTTCTCAAAATTTTGTTGACAAAGATCCGGAATCCCTACCATGACAACATTCGTTTAGAATATGTCAAGATATGATTCGTGCTATCTTTTATATCATACTTTTATGAAAAAATCAAGTACCTTGAGACCATTTAGGTCATTTAGATCATTGTGGTACCCTTATCTTTTTGCCGCCAGTGATTTGCGCTAGGAAGGGCGTACATCACTAATATTCAAATACCACTTCCCTTGCAGCTCGCTACAGTCTGATATACAGACTGCGGTAACGATTCACTATCGTCACTGCCGATAAATTGCGCTAGGAAAGGCGTACATCACTAATATTCAAATACCACTTCCCTTTGCAGCTCGCTACAGTCTGTTTCTCCCCTAGGACGGGGTCGAAACATACTAAGCGCCTGCATAAGCAAAGTCATAGTCGAAGCTTTGCTTCTCCTTGTTTTGCTTAAAAAAGAGCCCCACCACACAAGATGTGGAAGGGGCTCAAGAGGCAGGGTGCTACCCCTGTCCTAAGGTGATTATGAAGAACGGTTATTGGGCCGGTTGCAGACCCATTTTCCCGAACTGGAAGGTAACGCCCGAGAAGGCGCCACCCTGGTTGGTCACGCTGACCGTTTCACCGGCCACGTTGCCCTTTGCCCAACCGGCGGCATCGACGCGCTCGCTGGCGGCACCTTGGAAGGTGAACGTGCCGTCTGGGCAGTCGGCCCCGCAAAGCGAGCCGCCCGCATTGACAATGGTCTCGACAAAGCTGTAGCCAGCTTTCTCCACCATACCAGCACCTTCGGCGCCGGTGAACATTGTGGCACCATAGCCAGTGAAAGTACCAGTGCCGCCGACAGTGAACTTCAGGGCTTCGCCGCCATCGACACACATATCGCCGCAAGCCGCAGCGGGCAGTGCAGTCGTCAGAGCTGCCAGTGCGGCAGCGATACAAAGAACCTTTTTCATGACCTTCTCCTTAGAGATGTTGTGTTACCGGAAAGCCGGCACTTCTGCCTCACAAGCGTGAGACAGAATCTGTGGAAGAGTTTCTTATGGAAACCACCACTGGTCCGACCACGCTTGAAGACATCAAGAACCTATCATATATAAAAGAATTTGTCAAGCCATTCAGGTTGAAAATGACTCTTTTTCCGACTAGCTTTTGCGACGCAAAAATCAGACTATTCCTTCTGCCGCAGCTCAATGGCTCTTTCTTTGGCAGCACTATTCTGATACTCATTGTTGTACAGATCCTCTGTTTGCCACTGCCCCGTAGAGAGAAGAAAAGCGAAGTACCCAGCAATGATAATTGGAAGAAACAACCCCATCCACGCCAACGTTACCAGTAGTCCTCTTCCTGCTTGTGGTCCACTGGCAGCTGGCTTTGCAGCTGCCAAAGTGCGATACATTTCGGCCCCCACTCGCAACCCAATTAAACTAAAAAACGCACTTATCACTTGTGAACCAAGCAGTGAAAGTATCTTTAAAATCATGTTATTTTCACCCCAAACTGGTTCAAGGGCTTGTTCGAGCACCACCAACACTAACGCAAAGGCAAGCATGACACCAAACGAATACAGCGCCACCACTGCCAAACGAGCAACGATAGACCACCACTGCCCATGTACCAGTTCTTTACTGCGAACTAGTGCCGCCATCCCCTTCGTTCCCTCCGCCACAAATACATACTGAGAGAAAAAGAGATAGAGCGCAAAAATAAACGCCGGAACAATAAAGAGCACCAATCCTCCCCACACCACCAACATGGTAAGTATCGAAATCCACAAAAAACTAATGGCGTGAGCGCGCGCCCAGTGCCACGCAGCAACCAGTGAGATCGGCGTTCCTTCTGTAGCACTCCACACCACCCGATACGCCAGCACCATACATAGGAGCTGCACCACAAATGCTCCCATGGCAGCAATAACAAAGATTGTGTCAGTCGATTCTGCTTTTATGACCGATTCCAGTACGTAATTCCCGATTTCAAGAATGGCAAAAGGAATTGCTAACAATATACCAAGGAGGGGATTTTTTTTAGCAAACTCCCACCCTTGACGTATCAGCACTCCTCCACTAGGGAGAGTTGGTGAAGGTTTGGGGGCGTTGTTAGCCGCTTTTGCTTCCAGCAATATTTCCGTAATAGCAGCAGCGGAATAGCCGGTTTGTTGTAATTCGGTTTGTATCATTTCATCAGTGTGACCGAGCGCTATTCGCTCACGGACAGCAGCAAGTAATTCGGGATTCATAGACACGTTGGTACCTAATTAATAAAGTATAAATAACATACCATTTTGCAGGAAGGAACGTTTATCGTACAATGCACACACTATGGATACACAGGAAACAATCGTTATGTCGGTCGGCGGGTCACTAATCGTACCAAACGGGATTGATACCACCTTCCTTCGCACTTTAAAACAGTTTATTGATTTTGAAACGGCCCAAGGCCGTCGTTTTATTATTATTGCCGGCGGCGGCCGCACCGCGCGGAACTACCAAGAAGCGGCCGCCGCCGTGACCGACCTTACTAGCGACGATCTTGACTGGATGGGCATCCACGCCACTCGCTTAAATGGACACCTCCTACGTACAGTGTTTCGAGATAGTGCTCACCGTGTAATGGTCACCAACCCTGATGATATTCTCGATATCCCGCCGACAGAAAAAGTCATTATCGCGGCTGGCTATCGCCCTGGGTGTTCGACTGATTTTCGAGCCATTCAAATTGCCGAACGAGTAGGAGCCAAAAAAGTCATCAATCTCTCCAACATTGATTACGTCTACACCGCCGACCCCCGCACCACCGCCACCGCTGAAAAAATTGAAACTATCAGTTGGGCAGCATTTCGAAACATAATTCCCCGTGACTGGGACCCTGGACTCTCTTCTCCGTTTGACCCCGTAGCTGCCAAAGAAGCTGAAGCAAAAGGTATCGAAGTCGCCATTATTAATGGCACCCGCCCCGAAGCGCTCACTGATTATCTCGATGGCAAACCGTTTATAGGAACCAAAATTAGTTAGACAGCAGCAGCATCCACGGTACATAAAATAAGCCTCTATTACCATAATAGAGGCTTATTTTATAGTGTATGGATGCTGCCGCTCTTACTGCAACCGCTGATATACGGCTTCTTGCGCGGTATGGAATCGTTCTGCCACCGCCTTGCAATAGGGATTGAAACGATACACATCAGCAAACAGTGCCTCATCATCTTTAACGCTTTCGACGGCATCCATTAGAAATTGAAACGAGAGCGTGTCTATTTCTGTGCGAGAAAAATCGGCTTCAATAATCGAACGTCCAATGTAGTGTGTTAAAAATAAAGTTTCTGCTAAACGCTTGTCATGTTCATCCGCCGTCATTTCAATAATAGTAAATCCAAATTGCGCAAACTGTGCCTTCAGCGTTTGATAGGCATCATTCTTCAGCGCATAGTCGGTGACAACAATTCGGAACCCACTCACATCACCGCGATATTTTTTGTAACTCTCGGGACCAAACATTGGGTGAATCGACATAAAGCGATTGTTCTTGCAATGTTCGTAACACAAATCACTGGTGAATTTTTTGACTGTCGCCACATCAACAAACACTGAATCGGCGGTCAGAAACGGCACCACTTCTTTCATGCGAGCTTCATATTCGCTAATGCCAGCACAGAGAATTACCACATCCGATTGCGCCACGGTCTGCAAATCAAAAAAGGTTTTATTATCAGGATCAAAGCGACGCGAGTGAACGCGAATATTCACCTCTGGGAAAAATCGTTGCCCCAACTCATGAATAAATGAGCCAAAGTTACCATACCCAACAATGCCAACTGTGTTAATCATGATGGGCACGAATAAACTCATCTACCTCCATTTTGAGTTGCTCCAGCGAGCCCGTATTCACAATGACATGATCAGACTCTTTCAGGGCTCCAAAAATATCTTGTTTGGTAGGATCGTCTGGGTTTGATTCTCGCAGCTCTTGTGCCCGCCACTCTTCATAGGTAACTTTGTCGGTCTCGCTATCACGCTTCACAATCCGTTCAAAGCGAACCAATGGTTCAGCATCAATTCCAAGCACCACTCCTCCCTGTTCTTTGGTATAGCGCGCTTCGGCAACAGCACGGATACTTTCTATGACAACGTCACCACCGTGCTGCTTTGCGAGCTGGACTAATTGCTCAAAAATATACGTCGGTCCATGCGTGGCTCGAAGGTCATTGGCAACTGTCGTCATGGTATCGCGATTAACGGGCAGCCCACGACGGTGCAACTCCTCGATAATGAATGTTCGCGCTGAAAAATGAGCGAACTCCTTACTATTCACTAAATAGTTGGCAACACATCCTTTTCCTGCACCAAATGAACCTGTAAGACCGACGATCATAGCAATTATTTTTTAACAACTACTCGCTTCTCTTGCCACTCATAGTAGAGCACCAAGAGCGGACTGGCAATGAAAATCGATGAGTACGCTCCGGCGATAATACCTACCATCATAGTCAAGGCGAACATTTGCGTGACAGTACTACCGAAAAAATACAATGCGGTGAGCGAGATGAGTACCGTGAGTGAGGTGTTGATAGAACGAACCATAGTTTCATCAATTGCTTCACCGACGAGCTCCGCAAATGGTCTGGTGAGCGTGTAGGTAATTTCGATATCGTCTTTGCCACCAAGTACCGGGACTTTCTTGCGTGATTCAGTACGATTGAGTTTTAATTTTTCGCGAATGCGGTCAAAGATGACAATCGTATCATTCACAGAAAATCCTAAAATAGTGAGGAGTACCGTCACAAATAGCACGTCTACTTCGGCACCCACAACATAGCCGAGGATACTCATAAACGCAATTGGGACCAGTACGTCGTGAATCAATACCACAATCGTCATAAAGCCGTACACCCATGAACTTACTGGAGCACCTACTCCCGCAAACGCAAACGCCACATAAATAATAATCAGCCCTAATACCGCCGCGAGCGCCCAGACTGCCTTATCTTTCAATTCTTGACCAATCACTGGACCAATGGAAGTGAAGCGAACCAGTTCTCCCCCCTCAGTAAGGGTAGTAAGCTTGGTCTCTAACGCTGCTCGTTCCGTATCTGAAAGGTCGCGCGTGGTCACTAAATACCCGTCTCCCGCCTCACTCTTTGAATGGCGTACTGAAACCGTACCGAGTGCCAACTCTGCGACCGCAGCTTCAACGGCAGTTTTTTCTGGCAGGCTATTGTAGCGCACTTCCATGAGTGACCCTCCCGTAAAATCAATTCCTGGCTTCAGTCCAAAAAGTACCACTAAGGCAATTCCGGAACAGACAATGACGGCGGCGATAATCAGAAAGATTTTTTTGTGTGTAATGATACCCATACTATTTTTTCTTTAATCCAGTTCCGAGTAAATAGGGCCAGATGCCGGCATCTTCTCGCTTCACATCTGGTAGGACCAATAACAATGTTCGGGTAATGGTGATAGCAGAAATCATGGAAATAATAATGCCCACCGCCAACACCAACGCGAATCCCTTAATCATTGACGTACCGAACCAAAAGAGAATCACGGCGGAAATCAGTCCGGTGATATTACTATCACGAATTGCCAACCACGCGCGACTGAAACCGTCCTTGATTGCTTCGTGACTACCCTTGCCCGCCCGAAGCTCCTCCTTCAAGCGTTCAAACACCAAGACGTTGGCATCTACCGCAATACCGAGAGAAAGTACCAATCCAGCCAAGCCAGCGGCAGTGAGCGTTACCGGAATGAGTTGGAACACTGCCAAGGTTAAGAGTAGATAAGAAATAAGTGCTAAACTCGCCACCAAACCTGGGATGCGATACCAAAGAATCATAAATCCAGCAATAAGCGCAAATCCTAGCAACCCCGCAGTAATACTTTGTTGCACTACTCCCGCACCAAGAGTAGCATCAATGGTTTGAGTACTCACGAGCTTAATTGGCATTGGGAGCGCCCCAAAACTTAAGTTTTCGGCGAGCGCTCGCGCTTCTTCCACTGTAAAATCACCAGAAATAATAGCCGTACCACCAATAATAGTTTCGTTAATTACGGGAGCGGAAAGTAATTCCCCATCAAGGAAAATACCCAACTGTTCACCAACATGAGCACGAGTAATATCAGCAAAAAGCTTTGCCCCCTCCTCGTTAAAGCTTACTGATACTAATGGTTCATTCGCCAATTGCCCCGATTGACCGCCAGCAAATTGTAAGCTTGCGGTTTTCAAATATCGCCCCGTGAGACCTGTATCCACAAAAGGAAGTTCTGGCAAGGTCGTGTCCACTGATTCTCCATTAATCGAGACCGTCTCGATTACTGCTCCAGAGCTACTCGCTTCCCCCATCAGTGAGGAGAGACTTTCGAGTGATTCTTGTTTTTGTTCTAACGAAGCATCGTAGAGCTTGAATTCAAGGAGTGGCGTGCGACCGATTTCTGCCACTGCCTCACCAACGTCAGTTACTCCTGGAAGCTCAATCACCAATCGCTCAGATTGCTGCGTTGCCACAAAACTACTTCGCTCCACCTGCACTACTGGTTCGGAAACACCAAAGGCGTTAATGCGTCGTTCGATAACGTCGCGCAAGACATTCATGAGTTGCGGCACTTCTTGCGGCGCTAGTTCACTGACATCGGCTTCATATACGAGATGCGAACCGCCCGCCAAATCGAGTCCGAGCTTAAACGGATGTTCAGCATTTTCTGCAGTCGCATTTTGATAGACGAACGATCCTACACCACTGATTATTGCTACTACAATAAGAGCGCGAAACCAATGAATAAATCGTTCAGTCTTTTGAGAATTTTCGGTAGACATATTTTTGTAAATGTCGGAATTTTAACACATAAACAGCACCCTCCCTATTGACGAACAAGGGAGACAAGGTTGCGTAGTAAATAGGCAATGGTAATTGGTCCGATACCGCCTGGAACGGGCGTCAAAAGCGAAGCTTTTGACGCCACAGCCGGATCGACATCACCCGCCAACACGCCACCCTCTTCAGAAGTTCCCGCATCAAAAATGACCACTCCGTCCTTGACCATCGCTGGCTTGATAAAATGAGGTTGCCCGACACCACTAATAATAATATCAGCCGACTGAAGTACCTCAGAAGAAAAAGTTTCTTTTGTGAACACGGTGACCACCGCCTCCCTTGATCGAGCATAATGTGCCGCTGGCGCCCCCACCAACACCCCTTCTCCGAGCACCACCACCTGCTTACCTGCCCACGAAACGTCATATCGAGCACTAATTTCATCAATCGCCCCTACCACTGGAGACAAGCACGCATCAGGATGCTGTCCATACTGAAATCCATCAGGGTCTTTTTCTACTGGTATCGCTTGCAGCACTCTCTTTCTATTAATGTGCACGGGGAACGGAAGTTGCACCACAATACCATCAGCATTTTTTTCTGCCGTTTCCACACAAGCAATCGCCTCGGCTTCAGTTACCGTTTCTGGTAATTCGACTACCGTAAGCGCAATACCGACCGCGGCAGCTTTTGCCCGCTTCATTTCGAGATATTTTTTGGTTTCAAAATTTGGAGCACAAGTAATTGCCGTAAGGCGGGGTGTCTTCTCTTGAGACAATACCGACTCTTTTACTTCTGCCAAAATCTGAGTGGCAATTGCTTTTCCATCAACTATCATACGAAGCAGTATAGCAAACAAGGTCTTGAGTCAACAGAGCGACCACTTACGTTCCCGTGCGCATTACTATAGTAGCAATGGTCTTAAGAGCGATATGTACATCGAGAATAAGTGAGCGACGCTCTAGGTAATACAAATCGTAGGAGAGTTTTTTTATAGTACGAGGAACATCGATTCCCCCTCTTGGCACATCAAAATTATTTATCTGTGCCCACCCTGATAATCCTGGTTTTAAAAAATGACGAGTATTGTAGTAGGGCACTTCTCTCGCATACACCTCTGCCAATGCCGGCATTTCAGGACGAGGACCGATAAACGACAAATCACCCCGTAATACATTTAGAAGTTGTGGCAATTCATCGAGGCGCAATTTGCGCAGCAACCCTCCGATTTTAGTGTCAACCAAAGTACTGTTCAGTGCCGCATGCCCCACATCGGTACCATTTTTAGTACGAAACTTATAAATAGTGATTGGTCGATTATATTGCCCTACTCGCGTGGTGTGGTACAACAACGGTCCCCTGTCTTCCATTTTAATTGCCAACGCAATGAACGGAAACAGCAACGCTGTTGGAAGCAAGAGGAGTAATGCTCCCACAATATCAATACCGCGCTTTATTCCATCATAAAGAACGCTTTTTGATTGTGAAATATTAGAAATGAACCACTCGTACCGCAACATCCCCACCGGTACTCGATCAAAGGTGTCTTCATATAAGCGATTAAAATCAAGAAACGTGAACGCAAAATGGAGAAACGAAAGATCAAACAGCGTCGGTAAAAATGATTGAATTTCTTCCCCACGCGGATCAGCGACAATCAGCTGAATTTTTTCCCGCTCAATGAGCGAAATAATCTTTTGCTTGAAATCGCCAGTAGAACGCAGGGTTTCAGCAGTAATAATACGAACAAAGTAGTAATTATAGCGATCGTTATTATTAATTTCATCAACCAGCTCTATCGCCTCAGGACCGTCCGCGATTAAGATTGCTTTGTGCTGTTGTTTTGGTGAGAAACGAGGCACGAGCAACCAACGCCACACCGTAAGAAGCGCAATAGAGATGATGAGATAAATAACCAAATTCGTTTTTGGAGTAATTCCGAATGGAATGACAAAAAATAATATCCCCGCTACGATGACATTAATTAGCTGCGCAGTGAGAATACGACTCACCATCAACTTCTTTAATAAGTTGGTATGCTTATCATACAACCCAAGAATGAAAAATATTGCCAACCAGACAGTAGTAATGGTCAAAAAAGGCGGCACATGTTGTGCCAGCAATTCAACTGTTGGCAACTGAAAATAGCGCACCAGCAGTGTGAGCCAGAGTGCTAGATTAAAAATGATAATGTCACCAATAATCAATATCGATAATTCTCGTGTCCGTTCTCCCATAGATACTTGCAAATCCTACTTGAGTTTTGAATATACGCAACTGTTATAACAAAACCTGCACTCATTTCGTTATAGGCATAGACGAGTCAGGATAGAAGCGGTACTCTTACTCATATGAAGATTTTCTATTTTATTACTAAAAGTAACTTTGGCGGGGCGCAAAAATACCTCTTGGCACTCGCCACCCGTGCCAAACAAGCACAACATGATGTGACCGTGGTGTGTGGGGGCACCGGCGAAGCCGGTGCCCCCACTGGACTACTCGCCACCAAACTCGCCGCTGCTGGAATAAAAACACACTATCTTCCCAGTCTGCAGCGTAATATGTCACCCTTCAAAGATGTCCGAACATTCTTCGCTCTTTGGTGGCTACTACGAAAAGAACGACCCGCGGTACTCCATACTTCCAGTTCAAAAGCAGGTGGTATTGGCGCCCTTGCGGGACGACTCGCCGGTATTCCTCGCATTATCTTTACCTCTCACGGATTGACGATTGATGAAGTCTGGCGACCAAAATGGCAACGCCTACTTATTTACCTTGGCACATGGCTCACCCTTCGACTCAGCCACCACAGCATAATGATAAACACCGAAACCTACCACCGCGCCGTAGCGATGCCGCACATGAGTAATCGCGTTTCACTGATTAAAAATGGGATTGAACCAATTGCCTTTTTAGATAAAACAGCGGCGCGAGCGAAGCTCGCGCCGCACCTCCCCCCTGACACCCTCATTATTGGTGGCATTGGTGAATTACACCCAAACAAGAATTGGCACACTGCCATAATCGCTCTTCTGACACTCCCGCCCGATGTGCATTTTATTATCATTGGCGAAGGCGAAGAACGACCAGCATTAGAACGACTTATTGCTCATCACCACCTCAGCCAGCGAGTACACTTAGTTGGCTATCTTGATGCCGCCGCCACCTATCTTTCGGCGTTTGATATTTTTATCCTTCCTTCAATAAAAGAAGGATTACCCTACGTCTTACTGGAAGCAGGACTAGCCGCGCTTCCCGTCATTGCCAGCGACCTTGCTGGAAATCGCGATATCATTGACACTGGTGAAAATGGATTACTAGTAACACCAACCACCCAACTATTTTCGACCACCCTTGAAATGCTCGTCCGTGATGCCGGAATGCGACGACGGCTCGGTAGCGCGCTACAAACAACCGTAACCACCACATTTTCCGTGGAAGATATGCGTCAAAACACCTTCTCACTCTACGCCTCAAGCACGCTCGTTGCTTGATACCGCACTGGGGCATAGCGACGCATCCCCATCACCATACCAACCGCCAAAAATTCTGTGAGCAAGTGTGAGCCACCATAACTCAAAAACGGTACAGTGGTTCCTGTTACCGGAAGCAGCCCAATGTTCATTCCAATATGCACAAAAAAGTGCGCTACAAACAAGATACACACCCCCGCCGCAAACAGCCGCTCAAAGTTAGTTGCCCCATCAATGGCATGCTGCAACAATCGCCATACCACTACCCCGAATAATCCAAACATCAGTGTCACTCCAATCAAACCCCACTCTTCAGCAAAGGCAGCAAAAATAAAGTCAGTTTCATACTCAGGAAGAAATAGTAACTTTGACTGCGTACCGTACCCAATTCCCTTCCCAAACACTTCTCCCGAACCAATCGCCACCGTCGATTGGTAGGCGTTATATCCTGCTCCCTGAATATCAGAGAGCGGATCGAGGAATGTCAAAATACGTTCTTTTTGGTACTCAAAAAATACAAATTGCCACATCATTCCAAACGTAATTGCTCCCAAGACAAATACCGTAAGCAGGTGGCGAACTTTAATGCCTGATACCAATACCATTCCCAGCCACACAAAAAATAAAATGATAGCCGAACCAAAGTCTGGCTGAATAAACACCAACCCAAAAATACCAAGGGCATATATTCCGGAAACAATAATATGTTTAAAATCACCAATCAGCTCGTGTCGCTTGGCAAAATATTTTGCCAGCACGATGATGAGTACTAATTTTGCCGGATCAGATGGCTGAAACGAAAAGAACCCCAAGTCAAAGCGACTTTGCGCTCCGAGGGTAATTTCTCCCACAAAAAGCACCAGAATCAAAAGTGCAACGATACTGAGGTAGACATAGAAGGCTGTATTTCCCATGCGTAAAAAACGATAATCCGGCACTATCGCTACAAATAACGCTATCGTTGCGATAATAATCCAGACCATCTGGCGGTCAAAAAAAGCATTGTCACCGACGTGTGAATACATGGTGGTAAGCCCCATGGTGGTAAGCCCCATCACTCCTAAAAAGAGCACCAAATCAAATCCACCAAAAAGTGTTCGCAACTGTTCCATATTTGCATTGTACGCTACTTCCCCGTTTTAGAAACTTGCTACAGCTAACGTAGTGGGGCAAAATTTGTTTTTGTCTTGGCAATTACTTCAATTTTTGTCGGTCCAGCGGTACATAATGACGACGTAATTTCTGCATAAATTCCTTCTAGATCAGCAGTAGTTGGAGCAAAGAAGGCGTTTGTAGCGTCGCTGGCAATTGCTGAAATAAACTCTTGATTCACCCCAGCACCAAGTCCTATGGCGTAGATTTCAATTGCATTTTCATTCAAGATGTTTGCTTTTTCTATAGCGGCACTAATGACATCAGCATCACCAGCAGCCGTAGGCAGTCCGTCAGTAAGTATCACTAACACTCGCCGCGCATCGGGATTATGTCGCTCTGAATTAAGCTCATCATAGGCTGCGGTAAGTGCCGCAACCGTATTGGTGTACCCCACCTCTTCTTCAGGAGCAATCGTTAAAGAAAGGATATCACTAGCGACATTGGTATGAAGGCTCGTAAGTGCGGTAGTCACCGCTGCCTGACTGGCAAAGGTAATCACTGACACTTTATCATTCTCATTTAAATCATTCGCAAATTCAGACGCTGCCTGAAGTGCTGCGGTTACTGGTTGTGGTGGGGTACCGCCGTCATTGTTCATGCTTCCAGAAAGATCAATGGCTACTGCTACGTCGGTTGGAATAACACAACTTTTTACCGTCTTAGCAATTGAATTTGGCCACGTGAAGACAATTTCCTTGGTACTGCGCGGACCAATTTCTTCAATATAGGTTTGTGATGCGGTCACTGGCTCCCCTCCTTCACTAAAAATAGTTGCTACTACTTCAATATTTTTTGCACCAGTGAGGGCGGTATTTTCAATTTCAACATCAAGACGAGGTTTCTCATCGGCATTTGAAAGGGCACTATCAATTGATCGGAATTGGTCGCGACCAACGGAAGCAGGAATCCATAATTCTGCCGGCGTAAGCAGAATTCGAGTGTTAGTGACCGTGGCTTTTTCAGCAGTAAAAATGCGTCCTTCAAATATTGGATACACGCTGTTGGGTGGAAGGATGGTCGTTCCAAAGCGCTCTGCCACCACTTCTTCTCCGTTTAATAATTGAAAAGTATACGCAAGCTCTGGTGTGGCAGCTGTTTGATTAGCATTTTCAATGTAGGCAACAGCATTATATTGCCCCTTTACCACTTCAAAACTTTTTGCCCAAACCACTTGTGGCGGAAGCACGGTCGCCGCACAAATTTGCACACAAGCTCCGCCACAGTCGACACCTGTTTCATCGCCATTCATCGCCCGATCAAAACAAGTCGGTGGTTGATAAAAATTAAGATAAAACACCAAGGCTCCAATGAGAGCCATCACTGAGGTAAACCCCATTCCATATTGAATGCGCCGACCAACCGCCCACCAACGAATACTTGTACTCATAGCGTATATTGTACCAGTCAGGTGGCCGTTTCGGAGTAGGGTATACACAAAAGCCGGCCGCAAAGCGGCCGGCTTTTGTGTATACCTACGGCTATATTTCTTGTACTCCTGGTATCACCTCTACCCACGCTGTTTTAGTAAAGACAGCATCACCAACAGTACATTGTAGTCTAAATTCCGATTTCGCCGTTAATGCTCCGGTTATTTTCTGACCCGTTGGACCAGCAATACTAGGATTAAAGGTATGTGCTACCTGCGGACCACGAACCGTACAATTCATTGGGAAGGTAGCATTCGTGTCCCACGACAACTTTGTTGACTGACCACTACGCACAACAGTTGGTTCTGCTCTAAATTCCAACCCTGGATCAGGCACTGGAACTGCTATCGTCACAATCTGTTCATTATCAGATTCGTTACTTTCTGTAACTACGTTGTTCTTATCAATGTTCAGTCGTAATCGATGTGTACCAAACGGAACATTCGTAGCGATGAGTACTGGGAACAATGGACTATCTGCCCCCACTGCCAATCCTCCCGCCGTGGCTGATTCTACCGTTTGCTCATAGCTACCATCAGCGAATCGATCAAGCGACAGACGATTCATGAATGCTGGAGTAGCAACTCCGCCATCATTAGTTACACTGTATTGTACATACAACGATTCATACATTCCTGTGGTGGAATTAAATACCGAAGAAGGAGTAAGACTCAAACCAGCCGGTATAAGATTTGCCAAGGTAGTAGTAATCACTGTCACCTCATCCGCTATCGTACCAGCCGGACCAGTACACGTGATAGTAAAGAAACGATTAGAAGTAATATTTGTCATTACCTCAGTTCCGTCTACCGCCTTCACTCCGCTCCAATCAGCACCAGCAACACATTCATCAATCATCCCTGTCGTTTCCCATGTTAAGGTTACGGATTCTCCCTGCATAATGGTAGTCGTTGTTTCATCTCCATTAGCGGTAAAAGTAAGCGAGAGACCATTGGTCGCAGCACACACCGCACCATTCCATGTACCAGAGGCACACGTAGCTGAAGCTGTGGTGTCATTCAATACCGATACCCCATCTCGAGCCTGCAAAGTATGCGTACCGTACGGGATAGTTTGTGGGACATCAACACCTGCTAATGCGCTGGCATAGACAGTATTAGTAGTGTTGTTATACACATTCGGAGCTGTTGCCGCACTAATATTCCAATTAATTGCTACTCCACAATTACTTGATCCTAATGGAATCTCACACGAAGTAGCGGCAATTGTGGCACTTGGTGCGGCAATTGCAGCGCACACCGTACCATTCCACTGGCTCCCCGCTTCACAGAAACCTGTCACTGCCGTGGTATCGAGTATCGAAGCAGCATTAAAAGCAGCTATAACATTGGTACCATACACAATCGTACGTGGTTCATCGTTACCTGTGGCGTTATAACTATATATTGTATTCGTCGTCACATTGCGGACACTCGGAGTTGCCGCATTGGCAATATTCCAATCAATGTTTGCTACACAAGTATTTTCTCCCGTAGCAATCTCGCAACCCGCACCCGAAATCGTAGCCGTAGGTGCAGGATCACTAGAAACGCAACTAGTTCCATTCCATGCTGCATTCGATCCACATGTTACCGTAAGCGGGAGGTGTCCAATAGCTGAATTTGTGATTAATCCAGCTTGTACATAGCCGCGCGTCAACATGCTTTTTGTTCCTACTGAGTTATAGCCCGTCACGGTACGGTCAAACATTCCAAACCCAGAAAATGGACCGATAGTAAAGGTCCCAATGGTCTGCATTGCTCCCGTTCCATCTTGCGCCTCGAGTCCACCATCAGCAATACTATTACCACAACCGGTCACAAATGAAGCACCAAATACCTGCACTGGCTCAGAAACAGTATACGTTGATTTATTAGTATTCACCGTAAACGTAACCGTATCCATTCCTGACGCTACATTGAGCGTGAGCGCTGCCACAGGAGTGACATTCACTGCGAAAAAGAATTGTGCTCCAATCCCTACTGCCAACAACATCGCTCCGAGCGTTACCCCTGAAGAGTGCCTACTTCCCTTCATTGCAGTGGGCTCAACATATGCAACAGGCACCATCACCCGCTTCGTTTTCAAAATATAAGTAAGCAATCGGATCGCAACCACAAACAACACTGCGATAGCAACAATAATACCAAGCACTATCCATACCACCGCCGCTACGGCAGTTGGCGCCTTCAGCTCTGTCTCTGTTACCACAGGCGCGTAGTCGTATGATTGCGCTGCCAAACGAGCGCCCGTTTCGGTCGCGATACCAACCAACACTTGTGGCCCATTACACTGACTCACTACAGGCACCTGTGCTTGTGTTACCGTACTACCATTTTCAATCGAGACGACAGTTGGATTAGAACAAAAGGCACCGGTACTATCTGCCAACGCAATACTGAGAGAGAGCGCAGGAAGGGTCGTTCCGGTACCGCGAGCACCTGAAAAAGCATCAGCAGCAAGTGACCAAGTAATCATCATCTCAGCTACTTCTCCAGCTCCATAGGCAGATTTATCAAACACAACATTTTGTACCGTAGCGCTTGCTCCTTGTACCACATAATGTCCCACTACTTTGGTAGAGACAATTACTCCCTTGGTATCAACCAATTGCAGCACGGCGTCGTAGGCTTGCGCTTGCGTTGCCTTTGGTACGGTAAAAGAAAGAGGAGTATTTTTTGCCACCGGAAGGGTAACCGACTGCACTATTGGCAGCTCGGTTTCAACCTGTGGTCCATACACGGAACGTTCAAAGGTAGTAAACTGTGGTCCCACGTCAATTGGCTGCGCGGTTTGATTCTGCGCCACGCAACTCATCTCCAGCGATTCTTCGGCTGAAACATCTACTCCCTGCGTCAAAGAAAATGTTTCACCAGCAACACGCAGGACACAATCTGAAAGTTTCACTCCTGCTGCCGTTGCTTGGAGTGACACCGTTCCTACTTTAAAGAGCGAGAGCGGCATTCCGCTTACGGTCTTTGCGACCACCCACACATCGTATGATCCAGACAAAAATGCTGGTGCCTCATAGGTAAAAGAAACGGGATGCGACTCACCAGCACCAAGTGTGAGCGGCTGATCAATAAAGGCAACCACGTCCACCAGTTTTCCTGAAGCATACAATTCGACACCATACACAATTCCCGATTGCACCCCTGTTGCATTATAGAGACTAAACAATATGGTGAGAGCCCGCCCTTGCTGTGCCACAATCTGCGCATCACGAATATCGGTAGTGGCAACTACCGTGGCCTTTTCCAACACTTCTGCACTCTTCTCTGAAGTGATTGTCAGGCGCTCTGGTTCCACTGCGGCAAGCTCTACTGTTTCTACAGCAAATGAAACGAATGGTACGAAAACCAAAAGGGGGACAAAAAGAAGCCTAAACAGGCGCGATGTATGCGACATACGAGTAATAATTATCGAAATAATGTGGAGTAAACAACCTCCGCTGGAGAACTAGCTAATGAGCAAGATGGGAAAATTATACATATTTATTTAGAATAGTCAATAGAAATATAAAAACAAAAAAAACACCGCGAGGGTGTTTTTTTAGGAGAATCAAATGCTTTAAGTTGGCGCCTACCTACTCTTCCCCTTGCGGAGTACCATCGGTGGTAGAGGACTTAACTGCCGTGTTCGGAATGAGAACGGGTGTACCCCCTCCCCCAAAGCACCAACTTACAATATTCGATTCTGATCGTTGCTTCGCTCGCGTGAAATAGTCCTGACTGCCTTCAAAAAAGAAGTGGAATGTAGCACTGGACTTGAACCAGTAACCTACTCCCTACCAAGGGAATCGCTCTCCCATTTGAGCTAGCTACATCCATCCATCAGGAAATGGTCGGGGTGAGTGGATTCGAACCACCATGACTTGCTTTTTGAGCAGGTTGGATTACCAGTTCTCCCACACCCCGTGAAAAACCATTTCACGCGATCGAAATTCGCATATTCATTTTAAAGTAACGTACACTGACTCAAATTATACAGCCACATACAGCGTTCCCTATGGGAAGCTACACCCTATTAGTACACCTCGGCTAAACACATTACTGTGCGTACACCTAGTGCCTATCAACCAGATCATCTCTCTGGGGGTTTAATGATTCCTAATCTTGGAGTTGGCTTCCCGCTTAGATGCTTTCAGCGGTTATCCATTCCGAACATAGCTACTCGGCAGTGCCACTGGCGTGACAGCCGATAGACCAGAGGTTCGTTCATTCCGGTCCTCTCGTACTAGGAACAACTCTCCTCAAGAATCGACGCCTGCAGTAGATAGGAGACCAACCTGTCTCACGACGGTCTAAACCCAGCTCACGTATCTTTTTAATTGGCGAACAGCCAAACCCTTGGGACCTGCTCCAGCCCCAGGATAAGATGAGCCGACATCGAGGTGCCGAACAGTGCCGTCGCTATGGACGCTTGGGCACTACTAGCCTGTTATCCCCAGGGTAACTTTTATCGGGTAATCTCCGGCGGCATCTAAAGCCAACCATCGGTTCACTATGCTCTACTTTCGTATCTGTTTGGAATCTACTCCTCACAGTCAAGCTGGTTTATGCCATTACACTATCGTCACGGTTTCCATTCGCGACTAACCAACCTTGAGACCCCTCCGTTATTTTTTGGGAGGGTAGCGCCCCACTAAAACTGCCTGCCAGACACTGTCTCCCATAGGTTTTTCCTATGGGGTTAGAGACTACCAAAATAAAGAGAGGTATTTCACTGGCGACTCCACGGTACCCGAAAGCCCGCTTCAAAGTCTCCCTCCTATGCTACGCATTAATTCAATAGCCCCAATATCAAGCTACAGTAAAGCTCCTGGGGTCTTTTCGTCTAACTGCAGGTACCCGGCATCTTTACCGGGATTGTATTTTCACCGAGCAGGTCCTCGAGACAGTTTCCCACTCGTTACGCCATTCGTGCACGTCGGAACTTACCCGACAAGGAAATACGCTCTATATTCCCTTCTCCTTTAAGAATTACTTCTCAAAGACATTTCACAATAGGACTCTATCTTCACCACCGCCGCAAATATAAATATCTGTGCGCTGAGGTGTGCAACATTTGGTCTCTTGTTGGTTGCATTTGGACTTCTCCTTCTTTTCAGAAAGGAAAGGTAACTATGGCTAGGCTGTCTAACCTATAATCGTTCTAGTCCGTTCGGTACACGTATAAATACACGTACCGAACCTTAGAACGATTATAGTTATCGCTGACATTTACTGGGGCTTATACAGTCCAGCCCAACAATCCGAAGACCATTGGACCCCCCGTATTTAACCTTCCAGCATAGGTCAGGCGTCACCCTCTATACATCCACTTTCGTGTTAGCAGAGAGCTGTGTTTTTGTTAAACAGTCGGCAGGAAATCTTTCGCTGCGGCCCTTACCCCGAAGGGTTTGGGCGGACCTTATCCCTAAGTTACGGTCGCTTTTTTGCCGAGTTCCTTGAGGACCTCTCACTCGTTCGCCTTAGTCTTCTCGACTCTACCACCTGTGTCGGTTTGCGGTACGGAACCACTATGTTTAACCCAAACGAAGTTTTTCTCGGAAGCGTGCTCCTCTCATTTGCTTGGCCGTAGCCTCACATTCAGATGCTATTTGGGTTATATCTGCCGGATTTGCCTAACAGACGCCCTCATAGCCCCAGCACCAATCCAATAAGGTGCTTCGAGTACAACGCTCCGTCCCTCCATAGGAACATAGCAGTGTGCAGGAATATTAACCTGCTCTCCATCGGGTCCCCCTTTCGGGATTCCCTTAGGACCGACTAACCCTTCGCTGATCACCATCGCAAAGGAAACCTCGGTATTTCGGCGGGCAGGGTTCTCACCTGCCTTGCGGTTACTTGTGCCGGCATTCTCACTCCTCCTCGCTCCACCGCGGCTTCCGCCTTGGATTCATCGCAGAGAAGGACGCTCTCCTACCACTCGTAGACTTCATTGAGGAGCCAAACAAATGTTTGGCATATTCAAATGAACTAGGTAGTCCGGGTGAGACGCAAACGACCCAACTATATGTCCAGCAACGCTGAACAGTTGGGGCGAGAGTCGCCTCACCCTTCCTACACACTTTGAGGACTTTCCTCAATGAAGTCTACGAATCCGCAGTTTCGGTATCATACTTGAGCCCCGATCATTTTCGGCGCAAGGACTCTCGACCAGTGAGCTGTTACGCTTTCTTTAAAGGATGGCTGCTTCTAAGCCAACCTCCTGGCTGTTGAGGAATCCTCACCTCCTCATTTTGCACTGAGTATGAATTTAGGGACCTTAACTGGCGATCTGGGCTGTTTCCCTTTCGACCAATGGAGCTTCGCCCCCATGGTCTAACTGCCGCGCTCTGGCCTATCGGTATTCGGAGTTTGATAAGAAAGACGAGATTTCTCCCTGTTCTTTCTTTCCAGTGCTCTACCCCCGTAGGTAACACGCGACGCCAACCCAAAAGCTGTTTCGGAGAGAACCAGCTATTACGGAATTCGATAAGCTTTTCACTCCTTACCACAAGTCATCCGATGGTTTTGTACGGCCAACCGGTTCGGGCCTCCACGACCTATTACAGTCGCTTCACCCTGCTCATGGCAAGCTCATCCCGCTTCGGGTCGTACCCCTACCCCAATTGTCGCGCTATTCACGCTCGCTTTCACTGTGCCTCCGTGGGATTGCCACTTAGACAAGGGATAAAGGTACACTCGCCGGCTCATTCTTCAATAGGCACGCCGTCGCCCCGCAGGGCTCCGACTCCTTGTAGATGTATGGTTTCAGATCTATTTCACTCCCCTCTCCGGGGTTCTTTTCACCTTTCCCTCACGGTACTTGTTCACTATCGGTCTTCAAGAATATTTAGCCTTACCAGTTAGTACTGGTGGATTCACCCGAGCTATTCATGTCTCGGGCTACTCAGGATCGGAACCAAGAAAGTTCGATACATTTCAGATACAGGACTATTACCTACTGGGGTCACGCTTCCCAACGTGTTTTCCTATATATCGATTTTGTAACTTTCTGCAACTAAATGCCGATTCCGCCCTACAACCCCACCCATATAAATACGGATGGTTTGGGCTGTTCCCGTTTCGCTCGCCGCTACTCAGAGAATCGCAAGAACCTTCTTCCTGACCATAATGGCACAACCGAAGTTGTATCTGATCAGAAAGAAAGTTCCGTCTATTGCTTTCTATTCCTCTAGGTACTGAGATGTTTCACTTCCCTAGGTACGCTCCCTCATACAAGGGTCACTGTCGATGACAGTGGGGTTTCCCCATTCGGACATTTCCGGATCAAAGGTTATTTGGCACCTCCCCGAAACTTATCGCAGCCATAACACGTCCTTCATCGCTTCTTGAAGCCAAGGCATCCACCATACACCCTTCGTTCCCATAGGGAACGCTATACACCGCTGTATAATTTGAGTGTCGCCCGCAGATACATACTGCGGGCTTGTGTCTAGTAGACGCTTGCTGGTGTCTACTAGAACACTGTGTGTTTTGCATGCTGGGGACGAAAAGACCTACACGATTGTGTATTTCTTAACCCAGCATGCGTTACCTGTTCGTACAACCATGTTTACACATGATTGCACAGAACTTGCCTACCGGCGTCGATTCCGGTAGGACTTTTCGGAACAGGTCTTATCAACCTGTTCCTGAATATGCGATTGTATGGACAACTCCATACAACTCACCTTCACTCGGTCATGCAAGAATAAATTCTCGCGCGACGCTCGTTCAGGTGATTTGTCAACGATCGCGTACCTCCTTGAGTTTTGAAAGTAAAAGCCGCTGTTTCGCGGCAAGTAGAATCAACGAGTGATGCTGCTTGCTACGGGCGTTCAATGACTCCAAAACTCATAAATACGTGACCGCTATCTTATAGGAAACGAAAATAAAGTCAAGCGCTTATTCTGGATATTTATCCTCTTTTCTATCAACAGCTTATGCACAGATAAAAAGCACCAAAAACCTGAGAGGTTTCTGGTGCTTTTTATCAAGATACCACCCACATAGTGGACAGTATCAGCTCTCCTACATGCGATACGTGCTCGACGTCACTTCATCTTTTACTCCAATTTTATCAATCAATACTTGGTGTGAATAATCAAAAAAATCTCTCGTGAGTTTGTCGTACATTCCCACGCGATACATCAGGTCTTCCGAAGACATTGCGGCAAAACGAATCTCAATACCAATTTCGGCTTCAAGGGCGCGAATTGCTTTTTCAACTTTCGCTTGCGAGAAATTTTTCATCGCCAACAACACATCAAGGCGCTGTTCAAATTCATGCACAAACACTCCGCTAATACCAACAAAATCAAGTAGTCCCGCTTGGCGCAAATGTTTCAAAAGATTCTTGCCATCGATTGGTGCGGTCTCAAACAAAAAGGTTTGCAATGCTTGCAGCTCAGGAAAATCTTTGTTCACCGAGTAGCCAATGGCTTTCATTTTTTTACTCTTGCCTTCGACTTCGATGTAGATCGTTTTTTGTTTAATGACTCCTGCCTTTTCAAGTGCCGACATTTCGGTCTTGGCGGTGCGACGCACTAATTTGGCACGACGACTAATTTCGTCGAAGGTAAATTCTTTCGAGGGATTAAAAAGAAAGAATCGTAGTAACTTCACTCGCGCGGTACTACCAAACAAGATTGAAAGTGGATCTGCCATAGTAAATGTGCGGCGATTATAGCACAGATTTACCCTTACACTGCTGGACAAGAATTTGATTAAGTTTTCTGTCACCACCTTCTCGCTCCCTACACTCAGGCATTTTTCAGACCTTTCTTTTTTGTGTAATTGTGTTATAATTAAAAGCGAATTTCGCTCTTTTTATTTACCCGTCGCTGGAGAATCACCATGAACACTGCTGCACTACGCGGTCTTGCGAGTACCTCAACTGAGGAATATCGGCGGTTCTATTCCTATCAGCTCATTCGTGGGCTAGGAATCGCCTTTCTCAAACTGCCTGACGTGAAGGCGGTCGGCATCTTTGGTAAAACTGAGACGAGGGACGGCAGCACGACTTTGCCAAAGCTCTTGCTTGCCGTCGCCGAGGAGTATTTTGTCGAGAAGTACGCCTCGTTTCTAAAGCGGCACGCCAGCAAAATCGACGAGCACGGCTTGCCACTGGTGACCCGCGCCGCCGCCACGCACACCTTTGAAAGCGGAGTCCCCGATTTTCAGGGCGTCATCGGGGATTATGAGAGTGCCAGTAGCAGTAACATCGGCGACGCCCTGACGGTGTATGTGCTGCCGCTTGCTTGGCAGCAGCAGACCAAGCGTCTGCAAGGATTGTTCGGCTCAACAATTCCTGAACCATCGTGGAAAGAACTTCACGAGACGGCTCGACTCATCAAGTAGCCGTTCTCCCATACAGCAATCATGCCCTTCCTCTTGGAAGGGCTTTTACATTGTAAAAAAAGCGCGGACCCGAAGGGTCCGCGCTTTTTTCTTCAAAAACTTCTAAAAACTATTTGAGAGTGACTTTAGCTCCAGCCTCTTCGAGCTTTGCCTTGAGGGTTTCAGCATCCTCCTTCTTCATACCCTCCTTCACTACTGATGGAGCGGCATCAACAAGATCCTTTGCCTCTTTAAGACCAAGTCCGAGCACTTCCTTAACTACCTTGATAACGGCAATCTTCTGCGCTCCAGCTTCGGTAAGTTCAACAGTGAACTCTGACTGCTCTTCAGCAGCTTCGCCAGCGGCAGCTGGACCAGCAACGGCAACAGCGGCAGCTGATACACCAAACTTCTTCTCGAATACCTTCACGAGTTCGTGCAGTTCAAGCACGGTCATCTTCTCGATTGCTTCTACAATGCTCTTGAATTGAGCGGGAACCACTACTTCTTCAGTGGTTTCTACTACTTCATTCTGTACTTCTTCTGACATACTAGATTAAATTATGCACCCTTCTTTTCCGCCACGGCGTTGAGCACAATTGCCAAGCCTTGGATAGGTGAGTTGATAACGTTGACGAACATTCCTCGAAGCACGGGGAGTGGTGGAATAGAAGCGATTTCGGTCATTTCAGTCGCGTTCTTGAATACTCCCTGAAATACTCCTCCCGCAATAGCGAGATTATCTTTGTGCTTTCCGGCAAACTCCTTTACTTGCTGTGCGGGAGCGATGGCGTCGGTGCTGTAGGCAACGGCGATTTCTCCTTCAAGTTCTGGCATAGTGCCTTCAAACGATTCACCAAAGGCTCGCTTCATGAGCGTCTTTTTGGCGACAAAGTAGCCCACTCCTTGTTCACGAAGCTTGGCGCGCATCGCAGTAGTATTTCCCACTGAAAGCCCCTTAAACTTCACAAACACAATTGACTCTGCGTCGTTCCTGACCGTCTCGAGCTTCGCGAGAATGTCTTGTTTTTTTGCTTTTGTAATTGCCACAGTAAATGATGTATTTACGTGAATAATGAAACAGGCCCATGGCGCGAAAAAACCTGCGGTTTTTTCGCGCCCTAGGCTTCGACCTCCAACATCATAATGATAGATGGACCTCGGCCGGCGGCAATTGCCATTACATTCCTTGCGGAACACCAGCTGTCATGAGCCTGATGTTTGATACTATAACAGATTGTCTCTAATTGTAAATAACCTTATAATGCTGGGTACAAAATGGTCGGCAGATGGGGTTTGTGGTAGTTGCGTGAAATCTATCACAGAGCGAAAACCGTCTCCCAGATTATTTTCGGGGTATAGTACAGTGGTAGTATTTGCCCATGGGGTGGGTAAGACGTCGGTTCGATTCCGGTTACCCCGACAATGAAAAAAGCGCCGCCTGCGAAGCAGGCGGCGCTTTTTTCACCCCCTACTCTTCCCGTTCATTCTGACACTTGAGTTGCTCCGCACGCTGTCCAACAAGGTTAGCAAGTAGTTGCAAAAATGTCGCCACCGCAGCGATAGCAAGTAATATCACTGGAAACAAGGCGTAAGGCGTCAACAAATAGAAAAATGTCACTGTTGCCGCGACCCACACCGAAACACACCATGGGCATTCAAACGATTCTGCCAGCACTCGGCGAGGACCGACTTTTGGTTTCTCAAGCTGGTATCCTTTGCCAATTTTTTTCACCTCCCAGAACTGTTCCCGAATAAATTTAGTGATTGAATCGTACACAAACAAACGAGTGAGCCGCCACGTAGCGAGCGTGATCAGGACATAATCCACTAAAGCTAGCTCTGCCAAAGGAATCCGTGCTTCGGTTTCTAAAATAATTACCCCCATAATTAGGAGTATCACAAAAAAAGTAGCGAACACGAAACTCCAAAAATAGTGATCAGTGATTCGAATCATAGATAGTTATTGTATACCACCTCCCATTCCTACTACTAATATAAAAAAGAGGACGCCGGCAATCACCGCAACAAAACTAAAGACGAATCGGTAGAAAGTCTTGTTAGCAATTCGTTCTTCTAGACGAGATTGCAGATTGCTCGGTAAAAACGATTTTGGTTTCTCTGGTGACATTACGGGTAGTATAGCAGATGACACCACCAACAAACTAGTCTCACATGAAAGAAAAATCTGTTATCATAGCGATATGGAAAAGAAACATAAAGATATACGGTATTTTATTAAAACCCTCTCCATTGTTTTTGGATTGGTAATGATTTGGCGTGGGGTGTGGTATGTGCTTGATGACCTCGACACCTTTCTCTTTGGTGAATACAATTCCCTTACAGGACTCCTCGGCATTGCCCTTGGTACCCTACTACTCTATCTCCCCGACCGAGATTTGAAAGAAATTGAGAAGTTATAGTTTCTGTTCTGGTCGTGCCTGAGGCCGAAGCAGCAACCCTCAAAGACCGGAGGTCACTTAAATAATTGCGCGTGGCTTCCGACACTTACAAGAGTAAGGATAAGCAAGCCGTCGTCTATCTGGTACAACAGGAGAATATCGGGGGCGATGTGGCACTCCCTAAAATCTTTCAAATTACCAGTCAAATGGTGGTCTTTATACTTTGGGTCGAGCTTTTTTCCTTCAGCCAAGGTCCCTACCACCTCTCGGAAAATTTCTTTTTTAAACCCAATCAACTGCGATACTCGCTTATAAGCAGTCTTAAAACGTTTCGTCTTTACCACCTCATATTGCATACCTACGATTCAAGATCTTTCATCAGGGCATCGACAGTGGCAAAGCGTCGAGATGACCGCTTGGCAGCTTCGGTCTCAGCGATGAGTGCCTGCTCTTGTGCCAAGGTAAAACCATTTTCGGTACGGAGATCAAGCGGGATTCCCTGTCGGTTAATCACATTGGTGAGAAATAACTTTACCGCACTCGACATATCGAGACCAAGCCCTTCGAGCGTTTTACGAGCGGCTTCCTTGGTTTTTTTATCGACACGAATTTGAATAGTATCTTGAGTCTTCATGTGTATAATACTATATTTTTGTAGTGACAATGTCAATACACACCCCTAATGGGGACAGGGACAATATTTCTGCGATTTGTGTGTTCTAATTTTTTCTCGGTCGCCCTACACCACGTACAGTGTGAGCTAAATCAAATTTTTCAACCATTACCTCTACCCATTCATCTTTTCCATATGGCTTACCCCTATTTACTGACCCTCGTAGTTCACTGAGCGTTTCCTCTTTTAAAATTTCATTCACCGATGCGAGATAGTTATCAGGCAAATCAATCGGAAGCAAGGAGAGCAAACGTTGCTGAGCAACACTCCCCTTCTCACGTCGCCACAAGCTTGACCATTGCCAGTCTTCTGCTCTACTTACCAAATTTGCCCGCAATGGATTCTGTTCAACATATCGGATGAGGGTCTGGCAATATTCATTTGTCTCGACTGGAAATGATTTGTATCTGTCTTGATACAAGTGTCCATATCCGATAGTCTCCGTCCTCGTACGATACTGGCGCACATGAGTGCTGGTAAGCCAACTCATAAATTCACCGAGCACCGTATCGGTGTGTGGGTACAATATGAGATGCCAATGATTTGGCATAACGCAATACGACAAAATACGCATGTCGGTAAGATCTTTCGCTTCTTGAAGCAAGGCTTCAAAATGCTGGTAGTCTTTATCTTGCTGAAAGATAGTGGCACGACCATTTGCGCGATTGATTACGTGATAGACAACATCAGCGACGGCTACTCTAGCTTGGCGAGGCATGCAAATAGTATGCTACAGGAATTAAATAAATATTGTCCCTGTCCCCATTTCTGTCCTACGGAGTTAGGGTTCTTCGTAGTTTGCTAGTGCATTGTCACCGTAAGAGACAGGTCGAGGGCACTCGCAATGCGTCGAAGCGTTTCCAAAGAAGGATTTCCTCCCCCTCTCTCTAGGCGTGAGATAACCGGCTGACGACTACCGATCGCTTCGGCCAAATCACTTTGCGACCAGCCACGTTTCATACGCTCGGCAATAATGGTACGAATCACTTCATACTCTGGACCAAGCGCATCATACTCTGCCTTCACGTTCGGGTTTTTGAGCGCCTTAGTTTTAAATTGCTTAAATGTAGTTGCCATACTATAAATATAACTTATAAGTTATATTAGTGCAACTGCTGTTTTGTGCTCCTTGCTTTCAACAGCTCTCTATCGGCGGTCTTTTGTGTCTTCTTCACATACGCATGAAGTAACACTGCTCTATCCTTATGAAAACAGTAGAAGATCCTCACTTCTCTGCTTCCTCGAATCCGTAATTCAAGCAGTCCATCAGCCAAGTGTCTGCTGTGTGGCATGCCGAGTGTATTACCAAACTCTTCGAGTAGTTCGATAGTGCGAATTATCTTTGCGATCTCTTTGTCAGTAAGCGAGGTGAGAAATATCTCTACTGATTCAAGAAGATCGACTTGCATAGCGAGTACTATAACAGATCCTTGCGAATGCCCACTGGTTTTTATCTACAAGATTACAAAGGGCAGGACTTCGGCGAATCACAAACCGGCCGGCACCCTCGCCCAAATTTTTAAGGAGACGTCAGTCGACTATAAAAATGGAAGTACTCTTGGGGTGTGGTGCCGGCCGGTTGTCGTCGGGATTCAACTTTGACCGGGGTACAGAAAAACGCGATGCTGGCGCATCGCGTTTTTCCTTTAGAAATAAGGAAGGAATATTAGACCATAGTTTTTATGATTTAATTGTCCCTGTCCCTATTTCCTCCATTTCCCTTACAGTCGCTTTGTAATTTCTTTGTAGGCAATGGACCGGTGTTCGATAAGTACGATACTCACCACATTGTCAGCTAGTGCAAAAATAACTCGGTAATCCCCTACCCGCATACTACGCAACCCTTTCAATGAAAATTGAAGTGGCTTACCAAAAAATTCTGGTGTCGTCATCAACTTTTCTTCTATCGCTTTCTGTATTTCTTTTTTGATAGGTGTAGAGATTCGCTTTAGGTCATCTGGTATCTTGTGATGATACTTAATATCGAACATACTACTTACTCACCCCAAACATCTTTATGAGACAACCAGTTCGTCTTTTTTTCCTTAAGCCGCGCATCGCCTAGTAATGAAAATGCCTTATCCTCTTCAAGTGCGAGTGAGATAGTGAGCAGTTCACTAACCTTCGTGGCTTCGGGCACCTGATCACGCTTTGCAATCATTGAGATGAGCGCTTCAACTTCTGGTGAAAGGGTGATGTTAAGTCTTCGCTTTGTTGTTGCCATATTTGTAAAGTGTATCACTAGTGTATCATTTGTCAATGAGACATTCGCCTAGGCGGCTACCGGGAGTCCAAATACAGAAAAACGCGATGCTGGCGCATCGCGTTTTTTCTTTAGAAATAAGGAAGGAATATTAGATCACACTTTTTATGATTTAATTGTCCCTGTCCCCATTTCCATTTCCCCTTCTAAACAGCAAGCGGAATCGTCTCCTTACCTATACGGATCGAAGTCATGTTGGTCTTACCGATTTTGGTAGTTGCATCCAGTATCTCGAGATACAGCGGTCTTCCCTCCTTATCAAAATCGATCATGATTTCTGGAGCGATCTCGACCGTACGATCAACCACTCCCTTTCGAAGGGTCACGCTAAGCGCATCTACTTGTGGGTCGTAATTTATTTTCATATGGTGATGGTATCATTTCAATTTTGGCTTCGCAACCCAATGCGCCGTTATGACCACTATTTGTTTTACTTCAACTCGAACAACGACCTTTAAGTGATTCTTCACGAAACGACGGTAGCGTTCTTCGCGAAAATTATAACTATGTGAAACCAGATCTGGATCTGTGATCGTAAGTAAGACATCCTCTTTTCGCAACGCTCTTTGCTTGATCTGTAACAGAGAATGCTGACTGAAGAAGACTTTCATCTGTAAAAGTATATCATCTTTAATTAACAAAACTGGCCGGCACCCTGCGGGTGCCGGCCAGTTGTCGTCGAAATGCAAACTCGGCTGGGGTACAGAAAAACGCGATGCTGGCGCATCGCGTTTTTCCTTTAGGAATAAGGAAGGAATATTAGACCATAGTTTTTATGATTTAATTGTCCCTGTCCCTATTTCCTTTTTATGATTTAATTGTCCCTGTCCCCATTTCCACGCGTTTTTCCTTTAGAAATAAGGAAGGAATATTAGACCATAGTTTTTATGATTTAATTGTCCCTGTCCCCATTTCCTAGCTAATTAGCTAGTGATAAGAGTGTTGCTTGTTTCGAAGTCATCAAC
>Ga0268298_10000674_pt1 | contig 43419 bp, 27 predicted proteins | sample WWTPWeurt_MetaG_FD_194462 | JGI IMG/M metagenome (GOLD analysis project Ga0268298, IMG submission 194462) | Activated sludge microbial communities from WWTP in Nijmegen, Gelderland, Netherland - WWTP Weurt | ecosystem: Engineered > WWTP > Aerobic digester > Activated sludge | place...
GTGAGCCATCACATCCGCGTGATTGATGGTCTCGTCCACATGGAAGTTCTTGTCGAAGAGCCAGGCGTTGCGCGGGTTGTTGATGCGGGCCACCGTGCGGCGGGTCTTGAACATCGTCCGCGCCAGGTAGCACAAAACAAGATTGGCGGCATCATCATTGGAGCAGGCCACCAGCACGTTCGCCTTTTCCAACCCCGCCTGCTTCAAGACGGCCGGGTCGGTCGCCACACCTTCATAGATCACCTCGGTGGGGAGTTCATGGTGCAGGCGTGCCAGCAGTTCGCGGCGATGTTCGATCAGCCGCACCTGATAATTTTGAGCGAGTAATTGTGTGGCGAGCTGGGCGCCTGTGCGTCCGCCGCCGGCAATGAATACATACATGTTAAGCCTCCTTGCCTTCCTGCAGCCTTGCGCGCAGGGACTTTACGCCTTCAAGCGTGGCGCTCACGGTGAGGACATCTCCATTCTTGAGGATCGAGCCCGGGGTCGGAAGTTCCGCCCGCCCGGCGCGGGTGAGCGCAGCGCAAACCGTTCCATTGCATCCATCGAGCAATGCCGAGACGGTCATCCCATCCCATTTGGCAGTGATATACATCTCGTACATTTCCACTTCGCCATTACCGGCAGAGAACACTGCGCGGAAAGACGGGTCGATCAATAATTCCTGCACGCGTTCCGCGCCCCAGGCCGTAGAACTGACCACCTGCAAACCAAATGCTTCGAGCATTTCACGCATAGCGGGGTCGTAATTTCGAACAATGACCTGCTTCACGTTCGGGTAGTGCGTGCGAATCGCGTGCCCGATCACTGCGTTCATGGTATCTGAATTGGTAACCACGGCCACGCCGTCCGCTTTGGCAACGCCTGCGCGCTCGAGCGAGTCGGAGGAGAGCGCTTCTCCCTCCACGGTGCGTCCGCGAAAATCGGGGTGAAGGCGGTTGAAGGCCTTCTGGTTGCTGTCGATGACCACAACCTGGTGTCCGTTCTTAAATAGGCGGAAGGCCAACTCGCCGCCCACCCTGCCACAACCTACAACAATGAAAATCATTTTTATCTCCTTAATGTCCGCCGCGCTCGTGCACATGGTACGGCACGTTCGTAATGACGATGTCATGCTGATGCTTTAACTGTCCACGCAGGATCTCCGCTGTGTTGGTATGCAGGGCGGAGGTCATGCGGTTGTCTGAGACGAACTCAGGCACAACGATGGTGATGGTCTCGCCGGGCTGGCGCTGGTCCGCGATATCGGAAATATAGCCAAGGATCGGCTCAACAAAAAGCCGGTAGGGCGAATCCAACATCACCATGCGGACCCCTTCGCCCCAGGTCTCCCACTTCTCACGGACCTTCTCCGCATCGGCAGGTTCAATGACCACATGCACCGCGGTCACATCGTCTGAGAGCATGCGCGCATATCGAAGGGCAGCGAGCGTACCCTGATGCACTCCACTGACCGGCATGATGACACGGTGGCGAATTGCGTGCGGCGGGATGACGCCGAAGTTATCGAGCGAGAGGTTTTTGGCGAGATTCTTATAATGCCCGTGGATCATCCACAGGATGCCGATCAATGAAGGGATGAGGATCAACACCACATAGGCGCCGTCCTGGAATTTTGTGACCGCAAATACCAGCATGACAATGCCGGTACAAATCGCGCCAAAGCCGTTGGTGATCATCTTCAAGCGCCAGAGGCGGTCATATTGAAGCGCGGCGATCCTTGTGGTTCCCTGCTGAACGGTCTTTTCTTCCGGGTGGATGTTGCCGACCTTTCTCCACCTCAACGCCATGCCAAACTGCGCCAGAGTGAACGAAAGAAAAACACCGATGGCGTACAAGGGGATCAGGCGGGTCACACTTGCCTGGAAAATGACGATCAACACCGAGGAAAGAAACGCGAGAGCGACAATACCGCGCGAGTACACCAGTCGACTGCCGCGATAGGTGAGCTGGCGAGGAAGGAATCCATCCAAAGCCATTAGAGCGCTTAAGCGGGGAAAACCTGCATACGCTGTGTTCGCCGCCAAAAGCAGGATGATGGTGGTTACAAGAATGACCGCAAAATATAAAATTCCCTGCCCGCCAAAGATGGTCCGCCCCAATTGGGAGATGACCGTCTCCACCTCGGAAGGTACAGCCCCCACCTGACTTGAGAGGAATGAAATGCCTAAAAATAACACAGCGAGGATCACCGCCATCCACGTCAGCGTGGTGGATGCGTTCTTGCTGCGCGGCTCCTTGAAGGCAGTCGTTCCATTGGATATGGCTTCAATACCGGTCAAAGCGGCGGTGCCGCTTGAAAATGCGTGCAAAATCAAAAAGGGAAGCCCAAAGGTGGTTATTCCATGGGCGTGGATCTCAGGCGGGTTGGACACCATGCCCAAGGTCCCTGTGAAATATTTGAACAATCCCACAAAGATGGTGATGACCATGATCACAATGAAGGACATGCTCGGCACAGCGATCGCCGCCCCGGATTCACGCACGCCGCGCAGGTTGATCAACATGATCAAAAAGACAGCCGCCACAGCCATGCCCACACGGTATTCGTACAACTGCGGATACGCGGAAATGATCTGCGCGATGCCCGAAGAAATGGAAACCGAAACGGTCAGGATGTAATCTGTCAGCAGAGCAGAGGCTGCGATCAACCCGGAGAGTCCGCCCAGATTATCGCGAGCCACCACATAAGCGCCGCCGCCATCCGGGTAGGCGTGGATGACCTGAACATACGAAATGGAAACGATCATTAACAACATGACGATCGCGATCGAGATCGGAAAGACGTAACCGAAAGCGATCGTCCCTGCGGCAGCCAGCACCACCATGATCTCCTGCGTGGCATACGCATTCGATGAAAGCGCATCGGAAGCAAAGACCGCCAGCCCGACCACTTTTCCGATCGTTTCATGTGGAGCATCTGCCGTTGACAACGGACGTCCGATCAGCCAGGAGCGCCAGGTTTGCGGTGGCTTGTAATCTGTTGTTCGTTCGATAATGGAAGTTTGAGAGTTTTCTTCGTTAACCATATAGCACCAGCGTACAGGCAACAAAATAGCATTCTATAAAAAGCACAAAGATGGATTATAGTCCAATTCTATTTTTTAGACAGGCTTTGTCTCTTTGGGCTGCGCAAGGGGGATCTGCAAATAAAAAGTGCTGCCTTTACCGATCACGCTATCCACCCAGACCTTCCCCCCGTGGTTGATGGCAATGGAATTGACAATGGCCAACCCAAGCCCGGATCCATGCTGGGCGCGCGCCTCACGTTGTTTGCCGCGATAGAACTTTTCGAACAGACGCGGCAGATCATCCTCTGCAATACCAATGCCGGTATCTTCCACCGAAAAGATCAACGCCTCAGGCAGAGACAAAGTGCGAAGCGTGACCCGCCCGCCATCAGGCGTGTACTTGATGGCATTCTCCGTCAAGTTGTAAACGGCCTGATGAAGCAATGCCTGGTCAGCCTCCACAGCGTGCGGCATATCCTTTGAAAGCTCCACCAACAACTCGATGTTCTTTTGCGTGGCTTGCAATTGCAGGGCGCTCGTGACGCGCTCGATCATATCCAGCACGGTGACGTTCTCCACCTGCAAGCCGACCCCCAATTCAATGCGCCCAAGATCCAGCAGATTATTTACCAGGCGAGACATGTTCTCGACCCCTGAAACGATCTTTCGGGCATACCCCTGCTGCTGCTCGTTCAAATCGCCGACCATATCAAGCATGGTGGCATACCCGCGGATCAAGGTCAGCGGCGAGCGCAGATCATGGCTGACCGTAGCCACGAACTCCGACTTCATCGTATCCAACTCTTTGAAGTGGGTCACATCGCGCATGATGCACACACGACCCACCGGGCGTCCTTCCACGATGACAGACGAAGCGGTCGCAAAGTAGGTGCGATTATCCGCCAGCACGATCTCAGTGGATTGTTTCTCTGTGGTCGCGCTTCCCAACAGCGCCAACAGGGGGCGAAGTTTAACGACCTGTTCGGTGTTCCGTCCAATATCCCTGTTCTTCGCGTCTTCACTCTGCCCGAGCGCAACCGCTGCCGCTCGGTTGGTGAGCAGGAGTCGGTTGCGATGATCGGTGACCAACACCGGGTCTGGCGTGGAGTTGAGGATGGCCTCCAACTGCCGGCGCGAGGCTTCCACGCTCAAGAAGAGATGAGCGTTCGCCACCGCGAGCGCAGCCTGACCGGCAAGCGTGGTCACAAAGCGCACATCCGAATCAGAGAACAGACGCGGCTGTTCAAAACCAGCCCACACCACACCGTAATAACGATTCTCATGCTTCAAGGCTACAGCCAGCAACGCCAGCGGCTGAGCCTGTCCTTCATCGAAGCGCAGCTCACGGGAACGAGTGAGATTGGGCAGGACGATCTTTTCCTGCCGCTGCGCCAGCGCGAGGATCTGCCCATCAAGATGGGCGTAGATGTTCTTAACCGCGCCCACTTCAAAACGCGAGGGCAGTTCATAGGTATCCGGCAGGATGCTGGGAGATAACACAACGCTGACAGAGTTCGCACCTGTAGCGAGGATCGCATCCAGCACCGGCTTGACCGCATCCTGCATCTCGAGGCTGGATGCCACTTCCTGGCTGACACTTAAGAGTCGGTTGAGTTCTTCGAGGCGCGCCTGCAGACTGGAACGCATCTGTTCAAAGGCGCGCCGCAACTGTCCCACTTCATCCACGCCATCCACCTGAAGCGGGTGATCAAGATTCCCCTGCGCGATCCGATTCGATTCGCTGGCGAGGCTTTGCAAAGAACCGGTCACCACACGCAAGCCCACACGCAGGGAGATCATTGCCACCAAAGCCAGCGAGATGATCATCAGTGAAAGGGGTGTGGCAATATTTAACGCAAGCTGCTGGGCGCGTTGGGCGGGCACAGTCAACACCACCGCCCACGGACGCCCGGTGACGGGCTGGTAATAAACCAACTGGCGCGTCCCGTCGGACGCGGTGTCATCATGGAAGCCGGCGTCTGCTCCACGCGGACCTGTATAGGCGCTCATGACTTGATCGTTGTTCGAGTGATACAGGATGCGCCCATTCTCGTCCAGTAAAAATCCGCTGCCGCCAAGATCTTTCATGTTATCGATATTTTCGATCAACGGCAGGGTGAGCGGATTGGTGTTCAATGTGGTGCGGGCGATCAAAACACGCCGCACCTGGTCCGCATCATCCACAATGGCGATCATAAAAGAAACACGCGCGAACTCCTGCGAAGATGCGGGCGGAATGGAATAGACCTGGGTCAGCACACCGCTCGCGGCAAGCCCAAGCCCGGACTCTTCATCAGGATAGAGAGTGTATGCCGCGCCGGCAGACTCGGGGTAGGCGGCAAGCAACGCGCCGTCGTTCACATCCAAAACAAAGAACTGATCGAAATACGGCACAGCTTGAATGCGCAAGCCAATGACAGACTTCAGATCATCGCCTGTTGCATCAAGCAAACGCGGCTCGGATGCCAATTGCACGGCAAGGTTCTGCCCGGTCTCGAGGAAGAAGGGCACCGTCTGCGCCGCGGATTCTCCGGCGCTTGAAAGGCGGTCTTCCAACATGTCGCGCGCGGCACGCCCGGCAACGATCCAATCTCCGACCAGCAAAGACAACAACAGGATGAAAATAAACGTACCCACCGCAAAAAGAAAACGCGACTCGAGGCTCCGCTCGCCGGGTGAAGGCTGCAAAGGCTGCCTGCCGCCCCAACGCTCAGTTGCCGCAAAAGAAATGATCTGGGCAACGATCCCGGCTACAAGCACCTCGCCGCCAAAAGCAAGGGTCACAACGCCGGCGTTGCTCAACGCAAAATCAAGCCGGGCAGTAGCCGGGACGGAAAGATCAACGCTCCATTGGGTGAAGAGGGCGCTGATCACATAGAACAAAACATGAAAAGGGATCAACAACAGCGCGCTAAAGAAAGGCTGTCGTAAAAGTTTATACGAAGGTGTGCGGAATCTCTGGCGCATATTGACAGAGAACCACATGCCAAGCAAGGCGTATTCAAGCACGGTGAACAGGGTGTATGTATCCCACGCTCCGCGCAGCAAACCTGCCACGCCGCCCAACGCCGCCGCGCCGAACGGTCCAAGCAGACCGCCAGCCAACAACCAGGGGATGGCAGAAAAAAACATCAGCGCCGAACCCGGCGCATCAGCGGGCAGCCCGGGCAACGGTCGGGCAGACGCGGAAGTGAGTCTCAATCCGATAAAAAGATTTGCAAGCGGCACCAGGATCAGGAATAAAACAAAAAGCCCCCATTCACGTTTTTGCCATGCAGGCTGGTAACTACTCCAACGCACCAACCCATAGATCAGCACTCCAAGCAAGGCAAGCCAGACGAACCAACCCGCAAAAGTGGGAGGAGCGGGAAAGGCAATGCCTGCAAGAAGTGTGGAAATAAATTTCATCCTTACGAATTATAGCCTCAATTATTTTCAATGGCGATACACAAGAGCTTTATTTGGAATATGCCCCGCGATATTCTTCCGGCAGCAGGTCTGCCAGCGCCTGCATGATCTGCCGCGTTCCCAGACTCACCGTTTCCTGCCGACCCGATGCCTGCTCTGTCAACTTGAATATTTTTCCCGCCTTCACATGCACCCGCGCGCGGCGAAACTTTTTCAGACTGCCATACACCTTTTCGTTCTCGGTGCCGGTGATGGCGATCGGCAGAATCGGCACACCGGATTTATAAGCAAGGAAGGCCGCGCCGCCATTGCCTTCTTCCAACGCGCCCGTCACAGAGTACCTGCCCTCCGGCGCAATGACAATGATCCGGCTTTCGGCAAATCCTTCCAACGCGGCGCGCAAGGCGCGCATGTCTGCGCGTCCACGGTGCAGCCAGATCACGCCGTACCAGTCGATCAATTTTCCAAGAATGGGGAGGTCGTACAACTCGATCTTACCCAGCGCATCGGGCGTGAACGGCAGGACAGAGATCAGCGCCGCGACATCTGAATCTCCAATGTGGTTGATGGCGATCATCAACGGGCCTTTGGACGGAAGATCTTCCAAACCTTCCGCAGTGACGTTCAGGAAGGTCCGCGCAACAAACTTGATCAGCCCATGCGCGAAGATGCGAAAGGACCGGCGGGCGCGGCTCATTTTGGGCAGGCGCACCAACTCCGGGCGCCAGACCTCGCTGACAGGTTTAGGCGGGATGGATGGCTTGTCCGGCATAGACGCCATGATATTCATCGGGCAGCAGCCCGGCAATGACGCGCATCACATGATCGGCATTCACCTGGCGGGCTTCCCTGCGCGCCGCGCCCTTTTCAGAGATCGGAGGAAAGACGATCGGCTTGCCGATACGCATTTCCAATTGCGGCTTCATGCCCTGCTTCGCCTTCTGCCAGAAATCATCGGTGGTGCCCACCAAGCCAACAGGAACGACTGGCACTTGCGCGTGCTCGATGATGTACCCAACCCCGGGCATGGCGCGCTGCATGGCAGGCACATGTGACCGACCGCCTTCAGGCGCGATGACGAGCGGTCGTCCTTGTTTGAGGATCGCAATGACCTTATCGAGCAGGGCGCGGTCATAGTCGCCGCGATGCACAGGGATCACGCCATATAACGAGAGGATCAGTCCCTGTCCCTTTTTCTTAAACACATCTGCCGCGCCGATCACCTCGGGGGTTTCAGCCCAAAAGGAAACCACAAGAGGCGGGTCAAAAATGGAGATATGATTCATGGCAATGACATACGGCTTGCCAAGCGGAACATTTTCAAGCCCGGTGATCTTTACGCGCCCCAATGTGCGATAGAGCAGGCGAAAGGTCGGGCGGATGATGAGCCGATTCAGTTTGATGCGAAAGGGAACGTGATATGGCTTCATTTACGGAAGGGAGATCACTTGCACAACTCCATCACCCAGTTCAGCACCTGATCGGCGGTGAGTTTATCCGAGTCGATGATGACCGCATCCTCTGCAGGGCGCAGGGGTGCAACAGCGCGGGTGGAGTCTATGCGGTCGCGCTCGATAACCTTGCGCAGGATCTCGTCGTAGTTGGCTTGTTCGCCGCGCGCAATGATCTCGTCGTAACGGCGGCGGGCGCGCTCCTCTGCGCTGGCATCGAGATAGATCTTCAAGTCTGCTTCGGGCAGCACCACCGTGCCAATGTCCCGGCCGACCATGATGACCTTTCCGCGCAAGCCGATGCGCCTTTGCTGCTCAGACAATGCCTTGCGTACGCCCGCGTACGCAGAGACGACGGAGACGTTCGCGTCCACACTTCCATCACGCATATCCCAGGTGACATCCTTGTCGCCGATGAGCACATCGCAGGAGCGCCCGTCATTTTTGGAGGGCGGGCGGATATCGATCTGAGCGGTCTGCGCCAGAGAGACAACAGCGGATTCATTGCTCAAGTCCATGTCGTGCTGCAGGGCGATCCAGGTAATGGCGCGATACATCACGCCGGTATCGAAGAATAAAAATCCGAGCGCGTCAGCCACGCTGCGCCCAAGGGTGGATTTCCCCGAAGCGGCCGGACCATCGAGGGCGATGATCGAAGGAGGGGTGTTCTTTGTCATTTTATTTTTTCTCTCAAATGGATTTAGGGAACGGTCTGGGGCGGAACATCAATGAAAAGGTCGGAGCGTGCCCAAAGGATGATGTTCTCGCCTGAAAGCGGAATTTCGCGCAGGGCGATCCAGCGCAGCCAATCGCTGGAAAGCATGGAATTCCATGAAAAGGTCTGCCTCCAGATGAAGTCTTGCCCGCGATAGGCAGAGACCAGCACCGGGTTGTCTTCGAAGGGGGTGATGACAAACTCTGGCGAGCTGGAGGGATCCAACGCGTCCACCACTTTTACAGGATGACGGCGCAGCGCCCATTCCAATGCGGGAGAATCCAACCCGGCAATAACAATGGGGGCGGAGTAATCATTACCGACACCCCACTCCGACATGTCGCGCGCGGTCTGTTCGAGCAAGTCTGCCTGCATGGGGAGCAAAGGCGGGGTCCACAACTCGGGGCTGGGGGGTTCACGTAAACCCGTTGAGCCGATCGCGCCGCCAAGGCTGAAAATTCCAAGCACAATGGTCAGCCCCCAAACACCCCCGATGCGCGCAATGCGGATGGACCATCCCGCCGCAACCAGCAGCAGGCTGAAAATATACAAAAGGATCGCGCCGATCAACAGCCAAAAACGCAGGGCATATTGTTCGGTGCCAACGGGATTCCACACGATCCCTGAGAGGTCGAGCCAGGTGAAAGCCCAAAGGAAACCTGTGAGGATGACCACGCCCAAGATCTCGATCCGCTCGTCTTCAAAGATATCCACGCTGCGGACAAGTTCGATCGATGCAAGCAGCCAGAGCGGAATGAGCGCCCACACGAGGTCATCCATCTGACGTGAGGGCAGGAAGACCGCGAGCAATAACGCAACCATGAACCACACGCTGGCAGAGATGATGCGGCGGCTTCCATGCCACCAGCCGCGAATAATGGCGGTGACAGCGAGGATGACTCCAAGCGGCTGATACATGAAGAGGGAAAATATCAATCTGCCCGCGGGCACATCAGAGGCAAAGGTCCAAGATCTGAAGAAAGCGGGGATGGAGGCAAGCGCAGCGCTGATGCCGTTGGGAACGATAAAGAAAAGCGTGCCGGCGATCAGGAAGGTTGCAAGAGCAGGGATGAAAGAGGAAGGTGTAAAAGTGAAAGACGAAAAAACGGAAGGCTCGTCTGACGCGCGGCGATAGTTGATGCCCTGCATGAGAGCCCAGGAAATTCCCAGCCCAAGCAGCCCTAGCCAGATGGAAGGTCCGCTGAGGAGGGCGAGGGCGGCACAGACCGACGCGAGGTTCAATTTTTTCTTTTCGAAGAAACCCCACGCAAACAGGAGGAAGGCAAGAGCGAGGATGGGACTCGCGGCTTGACGAGACAGCGAAACCAGTCCCGGGTCGAGTGCGATGAAAAAGGCGAGGAACAAGCTCGAGCGGGGTTTGATGCGGTTGTCTGAGAAGAGAAGAGGGACCAGGACGAGGAAACTGCCCATTAAGGCGGGGATGAAGCGGGCAAGGAAATTCGTTCCTTCACCGTTGAGAAAAAAAAGTACCGAGGTGAAGAGGATGTACAACGGGTGAGGGCTGAGGGTTGGATCCTGCGCCTGTGTGATGCGCAAAGCCTGCAGAGCCGGGATGGCTTCGGCATCGGTGAGGGGTAACGCGCCAAGTTGAATAAAGCGAAGCGCGACCGCCGCAAGAAATGCAAGTATGTACAGTAAGCCTTCGTGTTTGAATCGTCGATAGATCATGGGGTAATTGTAATCGGTTAAATTTTGGGTTATGGCACTTCGTAGATCACCACACCACCCTGCTGAAAGATGGGTCTGAGGTGGTCGATGAATTTTCCTTCGTTCACGGTCAGAGAGATGCGCTCCAGATTGCCGATGTAAATGTAGCGGATATCGTACTGCGCAATGATGGTCTGGGCTTCTTCCCAGCGGGCGGTGGAATACAGCCTTGCAATGTCATCGCGGCGCGAACCCTGCAGGGTGTAACTTCCACGCCATTGGGCTTCGTGACCGGGCCAGCCAAGAACAGCCTGAAGCCCGGTGTAGGCAGAAATGCGCGCGTAAACACTGTACCCGTCACCAACCGCTTCAGCGATGACGCCGTTCGGCACAGTGTGCAGGAATTCGATGGCTGCCGCCTCGTCGGGGTCGTCGCGGATGATGCGGTCAAAGTCATCAAGAGTGAACCCGAAATAAGGCTTGAAGGAATTGGTCTTTGTGAACGAACCAAGGATGGGATAGAGCAGACCAGACATGACCACAAGGGCAATGAGCAGGCGGAAGAGAATATCCTTCCATCCGCGCAGGGACTCAAAAAGGTACGCGGCGGCAAACGCAGCCACCAGACTCCAGAGGATCCACGCCTGGTAATAGAACTTGAAAACGGTATTTATGCGATAGCCAAATTGATCGCGCAGGTAAACAAAGTCTGGGGCAAGGACAAGTACGGTGCCAAGCGTAAGGAGGAGAAAGACAAAGTGAGAAGGATGCGGGGGGAAGGATGGATCATTATCAGCAGGCAGTGAATGGTCATCAGCGGACGATCCATCTTCGGGTGTAGAACTTAAGGTCTGGCGAGGGAAGAGATAAGCCAATGAGGGGATCAATAATGCCAGCAGGGTGATGAGGCTTCCAATGTAGCTCAACCGCCGAAGTGAAGTGGCGCCAATGAATTGACCGGCTGACATTCCCTGCGAGGCGAGGAATCCCAACACATAGTCCTGTTCGATCACCGAACCAACCCACGCAATGAGAAGGGCAAACAGGAAAAGAACAACGGGGAAACCAAGCCCGAGATACAGTCCCAGTTTCCAGTTGGGTTCGACCGAGTCATTCCTTCTCAAAACATAAATGAGGTACGCAAAGATGGGGATTAATAGCGTGCCCCACATCACCCAAAAATGCGCGCCACGGGTGGGATTCATCAGGTTTGGCAGGATACCGCCCACCTGTGAGGAAAACCCCAGATAGAAGGGGAAGTACATTCCGATGGAAATGAGTCCTAGCGGCAGGCTAAGCACGAGCAGATCTTCGATTCGATCCCAGCGCCATCCGTCTTCGCGGGCACGGCGAAGGATATAGGCGGCAACGATCAATGTCGCTCCGACAAGAATATCCCAGGTATTGAGGAATGCAAGCCCGCCGATCACCAGGGCAGAGAACAACAGACCCGGGTAGTTGACATGCAAATGCAAGCCCGGGAGAACCCTGCCCGCGCTGATCTTCCCTTTGAAGCCGTTGAGGAAAATATTCATCGCAACGGCGATCGCCAGCAGGCTGAATGGAATTGCCAGCACATGTGGATGAAGGTCGCCAAGCAGGAAGGAGAAGAAGGGAAACTCATCGATCACTTCACGATGGTTGCCAAGCATATCGTAGTCTTGCACCACACGCGAAGCACGCCACCACCAAAGGTATCGGTCTGGCTCCCATTGGAAGGGAGTCATGGGCGGCATGGACAACTCCTTCATGTCGAGCCACTTCCAAAAAACGCTGGTGTATTCATCTGTAACGGGATTCTTCGTCCAGAAAAATCCGCGGCGATGCAAGACCTCGAGCAAGGCTGCAAAGTTGGAGACAAGCAGCAGAAAGAGCGGCGCGAGGAGGGAATTTGCGATCACCGATCTACGATTTGCTGTTCCCAATTTCCAATTCCCCGACTGTGAGAGCAGGTTATACAGAATCCCATAAGATCCAACCGCGCCGAGAGCGAAGATCAACGCGGTCATCAGGTTGTGAGCCATGCTGCCGGCGATCCCTGAAATACGGGCAAGCATGGCGGTCATCACATAGCCAAAGTAATAATAGGAGATGGCGTAACCTGAAAGCCACGGGTCTTGCGGAGGGAAGGTCGGTGAGCGCAAAATGCCGTTGATGAAGGCCAGTTCCATCGGGCGTTCCGTGCCGGTCAGGTCCGGGTTGGCAGAGCGGAGAAAAGCAAGGAATGCAAACGCGGCCAGAAACAGGGTCTCAGTGACGAGCAGGAGCGTCAGGTTCGATCGCAAAAAAGCGACGATCTCAACTCTGCGGCTTAACGCAGCCCAAAGACTTAAACCCACCAAGAAGGCAAGCGCCAGAAGCATCCCGCCCAGATCATTTTGCGCGATACCCAGCGATGCGAACAACCAAAAGGCGTAGCCCCAAATCAGTAAGCCCGCCGCACGCGACAGGGTATAGCCACGGTCCGCGAGCGCGGGAAACAAAGCATGCGCCAGCGGAAAGGTCAGCCAGCCAAGAAGAGTGACGATGAGATACCAGGAGAAAAATTCTGTCATCAGTTGTCAGTGAGCAATTGAGGCAGGGAAAATTTTTCGGAAGCAGAATCAGGCGGAAAGTCCACGACGGAAGCGATCGCGCTTAAGTTGATGGGACCAAATACATGCGGAAACAGATCGGATTCAGAAATGCCGGGAGCGGGAGGTCCGGCGGGCGGCTCCCACTTAAGCTCGGGCTTGAGCTGCGCTTCGTTGAGCTTTAACAACACGAGATCTGTGCGTCCCGCGTAAAAGGCATTCGCCACATGCAAGACCTGTCTCTCCGTCGAACAGTGGATAAAGCCTTCGGTGTTCAGGCTCGGCGCAATGTATTCACCCCGTTCGCGGGCTTCAGCCCACTCACGCCGGGATGTGATGTGCAGGATCATGGCAGTACCTCATAAATAGTGGTTTGATTATCATGGTAGACCGTCTTCCAGTATTGACCATTGTACTGCTCGAACTTTTTGAAGTTATCGAAGGCAGGGTCGAGACTCGGATAAACGTTATGCTCCAGTTGACCAACGACAATGTATTGGACTTTATATTTTTTCAGGAAGGCGCGGGCTTCCTCGACGCTCAATGTCTTGTAAAACGCGGCGATCTCATCCACCCGCTGCTGCACATCCATGGATGCGAATCCACGCTGCTGGCGTTGGTGCCAGTTCCAGCCAACGACGCCGGGCAGACCGGTGTAAATGGTGAAACGCGTACACCAGCGATACTCTGTGCAGTTGGCTTCCACAATGACCGGCGATCCCTGAATGTTATCCTGCATCCAGCGGATGGCGCGATAATCTTCGCCCAGGTCCATCAGTTGACCATCCCAGTGCTGGGAATGTTTCATGAAGGTCATGCCGTCCAATGTGTGCGGAGCGGCGGGAGTCATGCGGTCGCTGATCTTGTCTGTGGAGGCTGTGAGCGTGAACAGGAACGCGCCGGTCAGGAGGGCATACATCCCCGCCTGAAAGATCACCCGCCAACGCAAACGCCAGAACGGGAACTCGTTCAACACCCAGCCAAAGGACGCAGCCGCGCTGACAGCCAGCAGCATCCAGGCCTGCAGATAAAGCTTGAAGACCGTGTTCATGCGCCCGATGTCGCCGACCAGCACCACCACTTCCACCGCGATGGTGAGAACGAGAGCCGTGCCGATCATCAATAACACCCCGCGTTTAACATCCGCCTGACCGGGGCGCAGGATCAAGATCCCTGCCCAGGCAGCCAGCGGCAAAGCCAGCCAGCCGATGCGCACATTTTCCACCGCGAGGAAAAGCAGCAATGCAATAAAGGCGGCCAGTCCAAGCTCGATCCACAACGAATAGCCGCGCAATTTCTTCAAATGAGAAACCGGCGTGGCTGCCATCCATTCACGAGTTTCCCAAACCAGCCAGGCGGTAACGAGGAAGAGGAACAGCCCCCAATGCGTGAGGTATGAAGAGATGGGCGTGTGCGAACCCTTCCACGGATCCACCGCGCCATACCCCTGCCCGAACCAATAGGTGAACGGATAATACAACAGGGAAGCCAGGGCATAAAGCAGGGCTGCGCCGCCAAGCGCGACCAATGCGCGTCCAAGCCAGTCGGGCAGATTAAAACGTCCCTGCCAATCGAAGTTGCGATACAAAGTGTAAGCCAAAGCGATCGCCGCGAGCGGGAAGTAAGTGTACAGGTCCCAGGTGTTCGTCGGTCGGAGAGCGCCGACCATCAGCGCGCCAACCCCGAAAGCGGCGAACCATTCCGCGCGGCTCATCTGCGCCCGCGACTTGATCATTGAAACCGCCCAGGCAATGATAAACAGTGTGACCGGCATGACGATCATATGCGCGTGCAGATCGCTGTACAGGAAGGTGAACAACGGGAACTCGGTGATCGGCTCCACATCACCCGGCGCAGGAATAACGCGGCTTGGGAACCAGTACCAATCTCCGCGCCCGATGGGCAGCCCTGAACCAGTGAACGACATGACAATGCCCTTCGCCGCCCAAGACCACTTATCAAAAAATGTCGCATCCGCGGGGATGTTCCCGCCCGGCGCGGCAAGTCTTTGGAAACCCAGGAAGATCAAACGCACCGTGCCGAGATTTCCGATCAACACGGTCATCACCGAAGCGGCAAGACCGGAAACAAAGGAAACATTGAACGCATCCCGATCATCGCTCGAAGCTTTGTCTTCAACGATCGAATATCCGATCGCGAAAGCGCCCGCCGCGATCAACGCGAACCAGGTCGGCAGGATAAAGTTGTACGCGATCGAAGGCACAATGCCCAGCAGCTTCACCGGCGTGCCGACCAGCACAAAACCATAATAATAATAATTGATGTAGCCGCCCGCATACCACGGGTCGTACGGCGGGAAACTTGTACTCTTCAAAACTGCATTGAAATATGAAAAGTCCATTGGGCGTTCGCCGCCCTTGGCAGGATGCCACATATCGGAATTGCCAAGACGGATAAGCAGATCGATCAGGAAGAAGACAAGGAAGATGATCTCCACCGTCACAAAGAACTTGCGATCGGCATTCCAATCCGCTTTGAACTGCTCTCTGCGGATCATCCACAACCCGATGCCTGCCCCGGCAACAAGGACAAGCGCCACACTGATGGAGACTCGCGTGTACGGCACGCCGACCGAGCCTCCCATCCAGGCGATCCAAGCCAGCAGTGCCAGCCCCACGATCCGCCCGAGCGGGTAGGCTCGCGAACCGATCCCCGGCAGCGCCAGCCGCGCGATCGGGTATCCGAAGAGACCGATCACAAAAATGAACAAATACCAAACCAACACCCCAACAGCCGGAGATTGATTCTGAATCCAGTCGTAGTCGAATAATTCGGACCACGTTCCGCCCGCTCTTTGCAAGGCGAGACGTGTTTCAGGCAAAACCAAACTCTTGTAATCGCCGGCTTCATCCGGCAGCAGGTGAACAACCTTCGAGAGGTCCACCGCGCCAAGGATCTCCTGCAGTTTCTGCGGATCGAAGTCACTTGTCTTTTGGAAGATCAACACCTTGGGATGGTCATAGAAGGTGAAAGCCTCTTCCGCCGCGCCGTCATTGATCACCAACGGACCCAGCGCAGGGTAGGATTCAAAGACCTCGATCAGTTCAAAACCAAGGCTGCCGTTGTATTGTCCAGGTTGAGCGACACGGTAACACTCGATGATATCCTCGCTGACAGGGCAGCCCAACAACTCACGGTAATACACTGTCGTCAATGGGTATCGTTCAGGCAGGCGGGTGATCTGCGCGTACTGATGATTGGTCGGGATGACAATGTAGTCTGACGCGCTGAGAGTTTGAACAAAGCGGTTCAACTTATCGGGGTTGTCATCCCAGTAAACCTGCAGATTCAGATCGCCGCGATAAAGCCCGCCAAAGGGGTCGTACCCGTCAATGCGGAAGGGCAGACCCCAATCGTAGTCGGTCTCATTGGCAAGCGCAGACCCGCTCAAGGTCAAGCCGCTGCCCAGGGTCTCGATCTTCAGGGTGTACAACTCGCCCTTTATCAGCGCGACCTCATCTTCCAGCTTGAAAGAGACCGCGGGTCCGCGCGGGTCAGTGGAGATATCCAGGTCCACAGACTTGGATGCGCGGGCAAGGATGACATCCGGCTCGGAAGATTTTGTCACGGTCAGGATGATGGTGGAAGGCAATTCATCGAAATCCAGGGCGTGCCCAAAGACGATCTCTGAAGCCTGTCCGCCAAAGTTGGGAACAAAGTTGATCGAGAATTCCACGTTCGGCTGAATGACCATATCAAAAGGCATGGCCAGCGGCTGACTGTATTTCTCACTGCCCGATCGGATCTTGATATTGATCGGTCCCGGCACATTTTGAAATATCCAGCGCGAGGCAGCCATACGCGGCTCGTCCCGCAAATAAATGCTTTGGAAGGCGAACGCCCAAACGGCCGTGAGCGCAAGCACAGTGACCCCAACAAGACCGGCGGTCACCTTTGAACCTTTGAATTGCATGCCTGCGATCTCAAAAATGAACCACGCTGCCATCATGCACAACAGCGGATAGACCGGCAATTGGTAACGCATGGTCGGGTTGAACTGCATGGACTGCCAAAGGAAGTAGAACGCGGCCCAGCCCCACAAGAGAAGATGCCGCTTTTCGCCTTTGAGTATCCGCCAGCCCATGAGCAAAAATCCCGCCCAGGCAAGAATGCCCAAGGGAAGCCCAAGCCCCCAAATGGTCAGGTTCTCGAACGAATATAAATGCGTGCGCCGCGCCCACTGCAAATTCCAGGGCAGGTCCGAGCCGGCGGCCTGCGCACGCTGCTCCGCAATGTTCGATATCCACTGTGGATTTAATCCCAAGCCATCGAAAGCGTACGGCTGAAAGATGCGGAAGGAAATAATGGTCGCGAGTCCGCCGGCGATGAGAAAAACCGCGGTGAAGGTCAGGTAGTCGGCGCCGGGCCATTTTCCATGTTTATGATCATGGATAAAGTAACGCACAAGAAAGGCGCCGGGCAGCAAGAGCGAGAGCGCCGCCGCGTTGATCTTGGAAGCCATGGCCATGCCCAGCGCGAATCCAAATGCCAGGCTTAAGAGTGTGAGGGGATGAGTGAAGAATAAAAAGTAACGCTGCGGCAGACTCTTTTCTTCATCGGGCTCATCGTCGGTATTTTTTTCCTTCCACAAAATGATCTCAACCGCGAACACAATCGCCAGGAACATGAACAGGTTTGTAAAGAGATCGGTGGTGAAAAAATGAGACTGCTGGATCTGCATCACGGCCAGCGAAGAGAACAGCGCAGCGAGCAGAGCGATCCGCCGCCCATACAGCCTGGTCACGATCAGGTAGAGCAGCAAGATGGTGAAGATATCCGTCAGGGCGGCCATCTGCCGCGCAAGGTATTTCATGTCGCCCCAGTCCGGGCCGAGCGCGTCAGTCACGAAGCGGGTCAGGGTCAGCGGCAGGTTGCCATACACAAAAAAGGAATATCCACTGTTGTATGGGTTGAGGGTCGATTCGGTCGTATCAAAATATTCACCAAGCCCCAGCCAGCGGCGCTGCTCTTCAGGGCAGGCATCCACGGGCAGGTCCGGCACTTCGCAAGCCTGCGAGCGCAGACTTCCCAACACGCCGGTCAGAAATAATTCATCCGGATGCTGGTGATATCCCTCGCCCCACTGGACTCCCGTCAACCGCAAAAATCCTGCCAACACCAGGGTCAGGATAAGAAGCAGGTCATACAACCATGCGAACTTTTCGTTTCTAGGTTTCATCATTCTGAGGTCATTCCTCGATCGTCAGCACCATGAAATCCTTGCCAGGATAACTGGAAGCAAAGCGTGTATAAATTCCGTTCGGGTAAACCGCCTTCAACGTATTTTCGGTCTCAACATCGTCCGGGCGATACAGGATCATCTTCGGTCCGGGAATGCTCAACGTCCCGGCTATGTTTTGCGGCCAAAGAGCAAAGTCGCGGTTCGGGATCCCCGCCCACACACCGGGCAAACGAGTATCCACCCAATGCGGGTAGGGAACGATCCAGAACGTATCTGTGCGTCCGTATTTGTCATTGAAGTCACTGAGCAGCGCGCCCATTTCGGAGGTATTCCACGCGCCTGCTTTGAAGTTCGCATCAAACTTATTAAAGACAAGGTCATAATTCTGCAGCGCGGAAGCGGCGAAGAGGATACCGGTCAGACCGTAGGCGAGGAAGCGCCGGCTCTTTTCCGCGCCGAGGCTTGAGACGAACCCATCGAGCGCCAATGCGCTGACAATGAATACCACCGCCGCCGCCCCGCCCGTGCGGTTAAGCGAGGGATTCTCGCCGGGGAATGCCAATGAAAGCACAGACGGCATCAGCAGGATCGGAATGGAGACCAAAAGAAGCAGGTCCCGCCAGTCACGCTGCCGGATGTAGCGCGCGATCAGCAGGATGATCCCCATCACATACAACGCGCCGCTCACAATATCCAGCGCGGGGCGAAGCGGAATGGAATGGACCCAGATCACTCCGTTGTTCCAGTTGAACATCAACAAGCCGCGGTATAAATTGGAAAGGAAGATCAACATCACCGGGCCGGGCAAAGACCGCTCCGCCGAGGTCAGCCGAGTCAAAGCACGATAACCAAAGTAGGTCGGGTTCAACATCCAGTAACGCAGGAGCGGCAGGAACACAAAGAGAGAGACCACCACCAGGATCACAAACCATGCAATGGCCTGTTTGCGATCTTCCAGCGAACGGACGTGCAGGAAGTAAAGCACGAATGCGGCCACCACCAGAAACGGAGCCATGCGGAACGGGCTGTACCCATGCAAACCGAGTCCTAGAAAAAGGCCCGAGAGCAGGAAATCATTTCGATTTCGAGTACGCAGGCCGCGGATCAAATAATAGAGCGTCGGCGCGACGAAGAGGGGGTACAAGGGGAAGCGAAGCCCAATACGCGAAATCGTGTTCGGCCAGTAGGCAATCCCAAACAGAAAGAGCGCGAACAACCCGGTGCGAGCTCCGCCATATTCCTTGCCCAGCAGATAAACATACGGGAGGGTTAGAATGCCAAGCAAGGCCGTGCCAAGTTTGAGACTCAAGAACGAAAGACCTGTGCCGAAGACATTGGCCACGAGCAGGGTCCAATACATTTGAATGGCTTCACGCCCGGTGTTACGCGGGAAGAATATTTTGTAATCTCCCTGGGTAAGGCTGTAAACATCCAATATTTTTTCAGCATGATCGCTGAAAGGCTCGGCAGGGATCGAGTCTGTGCGGTACAGGCGGAAGAATAGCGCAATGGCAAACGCGCCCAATACCAGCAAACTCCACAGTATTTTTTTTCTGCCTGATCCAAGGCTTTCATACAGCACAACGCGCGGAAGCTTCAACCAAAAAGCGTAAAGCAGGCAGCAAATAGCCCACACCCAAAGCACAACATTCGTGAGGGTGAATACACTGTCGCCAAAGAACCAGAAAGCCCCGGCGGCAAGCACGATGGAAAAGAAAAATGGGATCATGCGCGTGCGCATGTCATCAGGTGTATGTCGGAAAGCCGGCAGAGCGGGCAAATGCCACTCATCTTTGAGGTAGGCCCAAACGCAGACTCCCGCCGCGATCACATACAAAGCAACGGCAATGTTTACCTGACGGTTCTGCGGCTCAAGAAGGAATTGCCCGCTCAGAGCGAGGAACAACGCCAACACAGAACGCCACGGAAAGTGGGAAGAGCGGGCAGGCTCCACGGGAACTGACTCGACCACAGGCGCAGGTTGAGCCGCCTCGCTGACAAGAGACCGGTCCAACTCTTCGCGGCGGCGCGCATCCCACAACGAGCGGATGAAATTGATAAAAGAAGCCCAGTCTTTGGTGACTGCCTTGTAAAGGTCAAGGACCGTAGGTTCGTTTTCTGGTTTCGGTTGAGGTGCTTCGTGGGTCATATCCGCCCAAGTTTACTTCATCTTTGGGGTCGAATCGATATTTCTAGTTTTGGTTTAAGGTCAAAAAAAGCCTCCGTTTTGCGGCAACGTACGCCCTGAAAACGGAGGCAGAACTAATGAAGGGATCTTTTTACTTTTTTCGCGCCACGTAAAAGGTGTAAGCGCCCCGCGGATGGTTTGGGTTCTCTACGAACTTGCGCAGGAATCTCTCGGTAAAGTATAGATTCCAACGGGTCGGAGAGAGTATCCAACGCTTGAAGATGAAATGCGCGATCCAGCTTGGCAGCCCAAAGTAATGACCCCACTCCAGAGTGTGCAAAGCGCGCGGAGAAAAATAATGCCACCAACGGACAAGCTCAAACCCGTTGGCTTCAAGCCGCGCCTGCCAGACCTGCGGATTATCACAATGATGATGGCGAGATATCTTGTTAAAGAACGCGCGGTACAGATCACCCAGCGGGCGCAGTCCGATCGCATCGAACGCATTCCCAACTGAAAGTGTGCGCAGAAAATGATGGTTCGGTACGCAAAAAACAAAAGGAGCGCCGGGCTTCAGCACGCGGCTGGTCTCTTTAACAACCACATCCACATGCGGAATATGCTCCAAGACCGAGTTGGAAAAAGCCGAACCAAAATGCCCGTCGGGGAAAGGCATGGTACCGCCATCTGACTCGACCAGCAGGTCGTACTTCTTGTACGCCTTTGCCTCATGGATGGGACCATGCCACGGGTCCAGCCCGACATCGATATTGTGGTCGAAGGTCAGGGCGGCAAAGTTGCCGTCGCCGCAGCCCACATCCAGGATCGGGGATGGCAATTCAATATCTTGATAATAGGCGCTTTCCACTGCGCGCAAAAAAGCGCGGAAGTAGGGGAGTCCGCTTAGGTGTAAAAAAAGAAAATCTTTAGGTTGACGATCATTCATCGATACATTTGCCTTTGAAATAAGTTCTTATGGTCCTGCGAAACCGCTTCACTCTGCCGAGGGTTTGATGATCCAGTAAGCAAGCGGTCCGAGCAGCGGAACGGCGCAAATAATAAGCGCCCAAATCGCAAGCGCCGCGCCAGTCATTTTTTTCTTTTTGAGGTCGATCAAGGAGGCAACAGGGAATCCGATCAGCATGATCATGGAAATCAACTGGACAAAAAGCAGACCGATATTAATTCCAAGTGATTCCATCTTATCTTCCTTTTTTCATGAGCCGCTCAAACAACTTCTCATATTCCTGCGCGATGGAATCGGGATTGTAGGATCTCTTGATCGATTCAACGTCACCGCGGAATCTTTGCGGATCATCCAACACGCTGAGAATTGATTCTGCCAAAGAGACATGATCCCCAATTTGAGAGACGACCCCCATGCCGTGCATCTGCACAGGCCTGCGGACTCCCGGCAGCGCAGACGGCACGCTCGGTACGCCGTTCATCATCGCTTCGATCTGAACCAGCCCAAACGCCTCAGTGGAATTGAGCGAAGGCACGGTGATGACATCGAGGTTGGGATAGACGGCAGCAAGCTGCACCGGGTCAAGATTGCCAAGGAAGGTCCACTGTCCCTTTTCTTCATATTCACGGATGCGCGGGATGAGCCGCTCAAAATATGACTGCTCGCCCATCACGTTCTCGTGCTGCCCCGCATACAACACCTGCGCGTTGGGATACTTTTGCAAGATATGCGGCAGGGCATCGAGCAATACTTCCACGCCCTTTTCGGAGGCAAAGCGCGTGACCATGCCAATGACCGGTCTGCGCTCTTTGGTGCGGTGCCGCTCAGCAAAAGCGGAAACAGCATGAGGCGTGGGAACAGGCATCTCCACCGGAGGCAGGATCGGGTTCAGTTTGGACGCGTAGCGTGAGAGATAGGGAGAGTGGTCGGCGTAATCCTGGGTGTAGGTCACGATGTGATTCGCAAGACGTCCCGCCATATTGTTCTGGAAATCCAACACAAAATTAACAAGGCGGTTGAAGGTTCCGGTCGGCAATTGCACATCGCAATGATAGGTGAGCACCACCGGCTTGCCGAACAGCCGCCCTCGCAAGGCGACCCCGGGCGCATCGAACTGCGGCAGGTGCAACTGCACCACATCGTGCTGGGCGACCAGTTTCGTAGCGACCAACCCAAAAGTGGGGGCGAGCACGCCTTTGCTGACACGCGCCGCCACCGGCACGCGAATGACCTTCACTCCATCCATCATCTCTTCGCGCGGAATGGAAGGGTCGTACTGGGTGGTCATCACGGTCACCTGATGTCCGCGCTTTACAAATGCGCGCGCAAGACGTTCGGCGTATATGGTTAGTCCGCTGGTGTGCGGACGATAGTAAGTGAGAACGGTAAGTATTTTCATAAGGCTGAAGGATTATAACGGATAAGGCAACCGCCTTATTTTTCCGATCGGACATAGAAGGTCTGAGCAGGGATCGGGAGTTTGATGCCCTGCTGCTCGAAGGCTTCTCTTACCTTCACCAACGCGGCATCCTTTGCAGACTCTACTTTAACCACGGTGGTATTGACCCAGAACGAAGCGACCAGTTCAATGGATGAATTCCCAAAGTTGGTGAAATTGACCTCAGGCACCGGCACAAGCGCGTAACCGGGCACATCCTTGACCACACTTAAAAGAATGGCACGGATCTGCTCGGGGCTGGCACCATACGGAATGGTCAGCGGCAGGTCAACACGGCGGCGGCGCGCCCGCGTGTAATTGACAATGACATGCGAAAGCACATCCGCGTTGGGCAGGATGGCCACGCGCCCATCGAGAGTTTGCAGGTCTGTCGTGCGCAGGTCGATCTTCAATACCTGTCCGTCAAAACCAAGCACACTGATCTCGTCACCGACCTTGAACGGCTGCTGGACCAGGAGAATGATGCCGGAGACGAAATTCTGCATCACATTCTGAAGCGCGAAACCGACCGTAAAGCCGATGATCCCCAGACCCGTGATGAAGGCGGTCACGTTGAAGAATCTCTGCAGGGCCGTGATCGTGCCAAAGATGATCACCACCCAGCGCACAATATCAGACAGCAGGGAAACGACGCCTGCGGTCACATTGCGGCGGGTAAGCACCTTCTTCAAGAGATTGCTCAACACTCCCGCAAAGTAAAGACTGAAAACAAAGATCAACAGGGCGGTCAGAATGTTCGGAAGAGAAGCGGTGATCTTTTGAGCGATAGCGGCGAGATAGTCCTGCATAAGGTCAACTCCATGAAATAAATAAAAGCGAACAGATTATACCCGCGGGCATACAAGAAAAATCCGAGGCATGTGCCTCGGATTTTTGATGGACCTAGAACAGTTCTTTGTTTTCCTTCACCCAATCGAAGAGCTTTTGCACGCCCGCTTCCACATTGATCTTCGGCTTCCAACCCAGTTCCTTTTCCGCTTTAGAGATGTCCGCGTAAAAGACTCGTTGGTCACCGGGGCGCCAATCGCCGCGCGAAACTTTTAATTTATCGCCCAAAAGTTTTTCCAGCTTGGGCTGGAACTCAGCCCAAATGGACATCACATTCGAAGGACCGCCGCCGAGGTTGTACACCTGTCCGCGCGCGATCTGATTCTTTTCAACCGCAAGATCGTAGGCATCGAGCAGGTCATCCACAAAAAGGATGTCACGCACCTGCTTGCCATCACCATAAATGGTGATCTGCTTACCCATCACCGCCGCAATGATGAACCACGCCACCCAGCCTTGGTCTTCAATGCCAAACTGACGGGTTCCATAAATGCAGGATTGGCGGAACACAACTGTCGGCAGATCGTAAATGCGGGCGTAATCGCGGACGTATTGATCGCCTGTGCCTTTGCTGCACCCGTACGGCGAGTGAAAATCCAACGGCTGGGTCTCGGGGCAGCCATTCACCAGATCCTTGTAACGCCAGCGGGTCGCCTCTTCAAACAACTCCACATCTTCCATGCCGCCATACACCTTGTTGGTGGAGGCATAAATGAAGATGGGCTTTCTGTCAGAGAGACGCGCCGCCTCCAACACATTAAAGGTGCCGAGCGCATTGGAACCGAAATCGTCCCGTGGATCGATGACCGAGGTGGTGACAGCCACCTGCCCGGCCAGATGAACGATCACATCCGCGCTCCGGCCTGCTTCAGCGATCCTATCTGCATCACGCACATCCCCAACAACCAACTCGAAGGCATTCTCTCCGAATTCCTTTTTGAGCCATTCAATGTTGCGTGTGGTGCGGGAGAGGTTATCGTACACGATGACCTTTTCTCCGCGCTTCAACAAACGATGAACATAGTTCGAACCGATAAACCCGGCGCCGCCGGTGACAAGATATTGTTTTCCCATTATTCCTTTACCTCGGCGGATGCCTCCGCCCCTTGTTTACTCCTCAACGCCATCAATTGCTGATACACACCCGAAAGGGTCTGCCCTTCGCGCATTAGTCCGATCGTGCCAAGCACGCCGCTGTTGAGATAGTTATAAAGCCGCGCAGTGAGCGCAACCGCCAGCGAGGTGGATTGATCTTTTGTGAACAGGGTCAACGCCGCGCTGACCGCCCCTTCAAAAGTCCCAACTCCGCCCGGCAAAGCGGGGATCGCGCCGCCAAAAGCCGCTGCCCCGAGCACGAACAACGTCCACTCGGGCTGGGCTTGCGGGAAGAAAGCCAGCGTGATCAGATAATAGGCTACCAGCGCAATGGCCCAGTTGAAAGTCATCCATAACAAAAAGCGGATGAAGAGCCAGCCGTCGGTCAACACACCGAGTCCGTCCAAAAACGACTCGAGAAAACTGCCTCCGAATTTTTGCAGGAAAGGCCAGCGCCTGCTCAACTGGTGAAAAGTGTTCAACGCCCATTTATTGTTGCGAGCCAGCACATACATCATCACCAGCCCCAAGATGACCACTCCCCCCACAATGTAGCCAATGCGTTCCGAGCCCTGGGTATCAGAAACATACGGCAGACCGGCCAGCAATATTGCAGCGGCAAAGGCCAGGTCAACCACCCGTTCGATGATGATGGTAGGTAATATTTCGCTGAAGGTCATGCTCGACTTTCGACTGAGAAGAAAAGCCCGCCCTACTTCTCCGAGGCGGAAAGGCAGGAAGGTATTGAGCAAATATCCTTCGCTGGCGGTAAAAAGCACATCAATGTATTTCGCCTTGTCGCGCAGCAAGGTCTGCCAAACCTTGGCGCGGACGAACATCCACAAAAAGGAGAGGAACACCGAGCCGACCAGGATGCTGTAATTCGCATTGCGGATCGCGTTCCACATGGTTTGGAAATCCACAAAGTACAGGATGGCCGCGATCAAGGCGATGCTGATCAATGCGCCGGGGATCAAACGTTTTATGTCTTTCATAGTTTCACCAAAAACAAAGGCATGGCAGGGAGTCGAATCAAGGATTCCAGACCACTCCGCCATGCCCTTGCATTAATCGTCATCCAGTTTCAAGACAGCCATGAAAGCGTCCTGAGGGATCTCCACATTGCCGACCATCTTGAGACGTTTCTTGCCCTTCTTTTGTTTCTCGAGCAATTTCTTTTTGCGAGAGATGTCGCCGCCGTAACATTTTGCAAGCACATCCTTGCGGGTGGCTTTGACATTGGCGCGGCTGATGATACGTCCGCCTGAGGCGGCCTGCACAGCCACATCGAACAATTGACGCGGGATCAGGTCCTTGAGCTTGGTGATGAGGCGCTGCCCCTTGTGGAAGGCATCCTTCTCATGGACGATCGCCGCGAGCGCATCAACCGGGTCGCCATTCACGAGGATCTCCAGCTTCTGCAATTTATCGGCGCGATATTCAAGGAATTGATAATCCAGCGAGGCGTAACCTTTGGTGCGCGACTTCAAACTGTCGAAGAAGTCTACAATGATCTCGGACAGCGGGATCTCAAAGTCCAGTTGCACGCGGTGCGGGGCGGGATATTCCTGCTGTTTGAAGATGCCGCGGCGCTTTGTCACCAGATCCATGATGGGACCGTAATAATCGGTGGGGGTGATGATCTCAATGTTCATCCACGGTTCGCGCACTTCGATGATCTTGCTGGGGTCTGGCAGTTCTGCGGGTGAATCCACTTTGATGACTTCGTCGCCAATGACCAGCACCTCGTATTCCACAGAGGGGGCGGTAAAAAGCACATCAAGGTCATACTCTCTTTCGATACGCTCCTGGATGATCTCCATGTGGAAGAGACCGAGGAAGCCCGCGCGGAACCCGAACCCCAGAGCTTGCGAAGTTTCAGGTTGAAAACTTAATGAAGCATCGTTCAGTTGTAATTTTTCAAGCGACTCGCGCAGAGTGGTGTAATCATCCGCTTCGACCGGATAAATGCCCGCAAAGACCATCGGCTTGGGGGTGAAATATCCCGGTAGAGGCTCCGCAGCGGGAGCGGCAGCGACCGTCATTGTGTCGCCAACGCGGCATTCATGCACGGTCTTAAAACCTGTGGCGATGTACCCAACCTCGCCTGAGCCAAGACTGTCCACGGGTTTCATGCCTGGCGCGAAGATGCCGATCTCAACCGGGCGTAAGTCCATTTTGGTGGCGAACATGCGCAGCACATCGGTGGATCTGATCTTGCCTTCGAACACGCGGATGTAGGCAATGACGCCCTTGTATGAGTCGTAATGAGCATCGAAGATCAACGCGCGCATGGGCTCATCGTCGGCATCTTTGGGCGGCGGCACACGCTTCACAATGGCTTCGAGGATCTGGTCCACATTGATGCCTTCTTTGGCGGAAACTTGAAGGACCGATTCAGGCTCAATGCCCAGCAAGCTGCCCACGTCTTCAGCCACTTCGTTGGGGCGGGCCGAGGGGAGGTCGATCTTATTGATAACGGGAACGATCGTCAGGTCGGCATCGAGCGCCTGGTAAAGGTTTGCCAATGTTTGGGCTTCGATTCCCTGCGTGGCATCCACCACAAGGATCGCACCTTCGCAGGCTTTTAGCGCGCGGCTGACTTCGTAGCCGAAGTCCACGTGCCCGGGGGTGTCGATCAGGTTGAGTTCATATTTTTGTTCATCCTTCGCCGTGTAAAACATGCGGACCGCCGAAGCCTTGATGGTGACACCTTTCTCACGCTCAAGATCCATCGAGTCGAGGGCTTGTTCGGTCATGTCGCGCTCAGAGATGGCGCCTGTTAATTGAAGCAGGCGGTCTGCAAGCGTGGATTTGCCATGGTCTACATGGGCGATGATGCAAAAGTTACGGATATGGTCGGTCATGCTGCTTTCTTGAATTTCTTTTCCTGGAAAAATGATTACAAAGGGAGTTCTCTGCCCTATGAGCGAAGCGAAGTATACCCGATTATTTTTGTCACATCCCACAGGCTGCCAGTACCGAAGAGTGACATTTCCCATCCTTAAAACCGGAAACCCTGTCATGGCATTTCCGTATGCAATGATTGTGCGTAATTCGACGCACAAAGGAGAAAAAAATGACAGTATTGGCTTTTGCAGGTTATATCGCAGGCGGGTTATTGGTGCTCCTTGCACTATCAGGGATCCGCTTCATCCCCAACAACCGCATTGGCATCATCGAGAAGCGCTTTGCAGGCAAAGGTTCTGTAAAGTCTGGTTTCATCGCCCTGAACGGTGAAGCCGGTTATCAGCCGAACATCCTGCGCGGTGGTCTACACTACCTTATGCCCATTCAGTATGTTGTCCACACCATGCCGCTGGTGACAATCTCACAGGGCAAGATCGGGTATGTCTTTGCGCGTGACGGTCGTCAACTGGACCCCGCCCAGGTTCTGGCCTCGAACGCCGAAGTGACAGACTTTCAGGATGTGGAGAACTTCCTGAAGAATGGCGGGCAGCGCGGTCCGCAGCGACGCATCCTGCGTGAAGGCACTTATGCCTTCAACCTCGTGCAGTTCGTGGTCATTACCGAAGAGCGCATTTACACCCTGCCTCTCAGCAAGGAGGAAGGTGAGACGATCAAAAACATGGCGCAGGTCATCGCGGAGCGCGGCGGTTTCCGCCCGGTGGTGATCAAGGATACCGACGATACCATCGGCATTGTCACCGTGCACGACGGACCCTCGCTGGCGCAGGGTGAGATCATCGCCCCTGTGGTGGGTGATGATCCCGTCCAGTCTGAGACCTACCATAACAAATTTCAGGATGCCGATAATTTCCTGCGCGCCGGCGGTCAGCGCGGACGGCAGTTGCAGGTGCTTGTTGAGGGTACCTATTATGTCAACCGTCTCTTCGCCACAGTGGAGATGATCGCAAAAACCATCATCGAGGTCGGTAATGTAGGCGTGGTTGTTTCCTATACCGGTGAGACCGGCGCCGACCTCTCGGGCAAGGAATATCGCCACGGTGAATTGGTCTCCAGAGGCAACCGGGGTGTGTGGAACGAGCCGCTCCTGCCGGGCAAGTACGCGTTCAATGCCTACGCCGGTAAAGTGATCTCCATCCCAACGACGAACATCATCCTCAAGTGGATCCGCACCGAGACGGGCGCACACCGCTATGATGAAAACCTGACCGAAGTCTCCCTCATCACCAAGGATGCGTTCGAGCCGTCCCTGCCGCTTTCGGTGGTCGTGCATATCGATTATCAAAAAGCGCCGCTCGTCATCCAGCGTTTTGGCGACATCAAGAAACTGGTGGAGCAAACCCTTGACCCGATGGTTTCGGCTTATTTCAAGAACGTCGGCCAGACACGAACATTGATCCAGTTGCTGCAAGACCGCAGTGCGATCCAACAACAGGCCAGCCTGGAGATGAAGGAAAAGTTCGCTCATTACAACCTCGAACTTGAGGAGGTGTTGATTGGCACGCCCTCCTCGCCTGAGAAGGACACTCAGATCGAGACCATCCTCAACCAGCTGCGGGCTCGCCAGGTTGCGGAAGAGCAGGTTGAGACCTACGCCCAGCAGGAAAAAGCGGCCGTCAAGGAACGCGAGCTGCGTGAGGCACAATCGCGCGCGCAGATGCAGACCAAGTTGACCGAAGCGGAGTTGAACATCAACATCCAGACCGACCAGGGTAAGGCTGAATACCAGCGCTCGATTCAACAGGCGCAGCAGATCCGCGCGTTGGCCGAAGCCGAAGCTGAGAAGATCGCCCGGGTGGGTATCGCGCAGGCTCTCGCCACCGAAGAACAGGTCCGCGCTTATGGAGGACCGCAATTCCAGGTGACCCAGCAAGTGCTCAACCGTTTTGCGGAAGCCATTCAACAATCTGGCGTGGATGTGGTGCCGCGCGTGGTGGTGGGCGGCAATGGCGAAGGCGGCGGGTCCACCTCCAGCAGTATCATGGAAGGGCTGCTGACCATGCTGCTCTCAGAAAGATTTAGCGCGATGGCTGGCGAATCGCAGGCGCCGCGCTCTGCCCAGGCAGACGCCCTGCGTGAACAGATCCGCAAGGATATGGAGAAAAAGAATTGATCGATCAACAAAAAGGCTGCCCAATCATGGGCAGCCTTTTTGTTTGGCACTCCCGCCAAATACATCAAACTGCTACAATAGCATCCTATATTTTTACCCAATGGCAGAGTCTATTTAACATGAATCAAAACAAAACAATCCTGACGAACATTCTATTACTGATCGGAATTCTGCTTGGTGTGGTCTTATCCACGCTTGCCACCTGGGCAGACTTTGAATCTGCTTTTTATGGATTCACCAAACAAGCCAAGACCCCGTTGAACGGGCTAAGCTGCCCCATCCTGATCGCGAAGGACGAAAACCAGACATTCTCTTACACGATCACCAACAAGACAGGGCAGACCATTTCGCCAACTGTCAAAGCGGAGATCAGCACACCGCTTGCACCTTCCACCTCCTTTGAATTCATCGAGCTCGCCCCGGGCGAATCACGCACCTTCGAGTGGAAGATCGGTCCGCAAAACATTGACCTTGAGAAGTTCATCTTCGCCAAGGTGTTGGTCTACTCGGCATACCCCATGCCCGACCAGGAAAATACCTGCGGACTCTTTGTCCTGCCTGTGCGCGGCAATGGGACACTGTACCTGATCGTCGCATCGATCGTCAGCATGTTGTGCCTGGGAAGCGGAGGCTATCTGGGGTATCAAGCCAATCGAAAAATGAGAGAGTCGCGGGCCGAGCTCTTTCTCGCCGCGCTGACAGTCGTCACAATGACCGTGAGCTTCCTCGGTCTGTGGGTACAGTCCATTTTTCTGCTTGCGATCACCTTCCTGCTGATCGTCATCCTGTTCAGCATCCGCCTCAGGCAAAATACCTGATCCCCGCAATTACGATCTCTGCAAAAAAGAACCGAAGCCTTTTGGCTTCGGTTTTCATTTCACTAGCATTCGAGAAACTTTTATTTCAGATCATTTCTGCCTGGCGGGAAACCATCTTTTTGCGTCGCGCTTATTTCTAAAGAACACGAAACCCATCACAGCTATTCCAATCAAATAAATAAATTCCGCAACATTGACAAAGTTGTAGGCGATCGTTTCCACATCGATGCCCGCATCGGCGATCTCCTGGATGATCCTTGCGTCCAGGTCCTTTTGCCAGAATGTCAGAAGCCACATGCCAACAACACCCAAAAGGATCTGCCACACATTGGAGAACAGACCTTTCCGGCTGGTCAATCCATTCACCATTAAATAGGCGAGCCCGCCAAACAGGAGCATGTTTATCGTAAGTTCAACATAGTCTGAAGGGATCAGATCGATCGGCGGGGTCAACAAATAGTTCAGTGAAGAGCCGATATTAACCACAGCAAGGAGTAGGATAAAGTAGTAGATCGTGGTGATCAACGGCGAATACACCGTTTGAGAACTGACCGGTCTCATCCCCAGAGCCTTGAGCAGTTCCTTTGGGTTCGACAGCAATTGGGCGATCGTATCCAATCCGCGCACACCGGGGCGAAAATCGATCCACTGGATACGGGACAATTTCTTTGAGATGTTGTTGTTCGTTTGGATGAGGATCGGAAAGAGCATTTGTTTTTCCGGCACCGCGTCCGTGTCCGATTTGAAGCGGGAGATCAAAGCGAAGACCGCTTTTGCATCCTGGATCGAATCCGCTTGAGGGTGTCCATACTTCTTCAATGTCTCGATCAGATCTTCGGCGATCACACGGTCCTGAACGGCGTAATCCACATAGAATGAAATGGGCTCGGGAGATGAGATCTTCGTATCTTGCGGGTTGATATATTTGGGGATGATGGCTTCTGGTTTTCCCCACCGCTGCATGGCGGAAGAGCGCAGGATGAACAGCAAGATCAACCCAAAAATGAGTCCCAACCAGACCACAGCATCCAATGAAGGGTCTTCATAAACCACGAGAGAAAGTAAGGACGCAACCGGCAATGCCAGCAAAGCAGTTTGCACATGCGTGAAATTAAAGTTTCGTTTGTAGATCCTGTATGGAAGCGGGACCAAAAACCACGGGATGAACAAAGTCCAATATTCAAAAAGGGACAAGAGCGACACCACCGCGCTCACTGCAACGGCTGCCCACACGACCCGCGGCGCTTTGAATCCCGTCTCAGGGACAGGGTGTTCCTCTTGAATGGGTTTCTTCAATTGGGAGAATAGTTCTTTCAGCCCCGCCTGATAACTGCCGCGAAAATCCACCCACTCGAATTTCTCCAACTCAGCGGGCAAGTCTACAGCTTCAAAGATCAACAGGATGACGCGCTTGCTCGTTTCTAAAAAGTGACGCCATTCCAATGCCACATATTCCGAAGCGACCGCAGCCTTGGAAACCACCAACAGCACTGTATCCGCCTCCTTCAATCCTTTTTCGATCTGAACATTCCAGGGAGAGCCGGGAATCAATGCGCGGTAGTCCAGCCAGACATTGTAATTTTCGCCTTCCAGCTTTTTTACCAGATCGTCTACAAACCCCAATTCACGGCGCGAATAACTCATAAAAATATTCTTTGTCACATTTGCCTCCATTGATAAAATGCCGCACAACCTGTAATAAAAGACGAAACCCGCCTCGGCGGGTTTCGGTTCGTTCTTTTCAACGCATCTGCCCGTTTGTAACATTCGGCTTATGCCTTCACAATCGCATACATTTCCAAATCGCTGGGCTTGCCTTTCCATACTTGATAACTGCGCAATAGACCCTCGAACTTCATCCCCGCTTTGAGCAGGACTTTTGAAGATGCCTTATTTTCAGGAAGGATCACCGCTTCGATCCGCGCCACGTCCAGTTTCTCGAACCCATACTGGATCAACACCTGAAGCGCCTCTGTGGCGAGTCCCTGTCCCCAGTATTTTCGCGCAATGGTATAGCCCACTTCCACTTTGCGGTTGTATCCCGGCTTGTTGATATTGATGATGCCGATCAATTTTTTATCCACTCGGTGTTCGATACCCCACGCCCAAAAACCATGCTTTTCATAAGCTTCCAGAAAATCATTTAGATTCTCACGAGCTTCTTCTATATTCTTATAATGATCCCATGGGGTGTAATGGTCAATTTCTGGGTCGGAGGCGTACTCGTACAAGTCATCGAGGTCGGTAAGGCGCAGATCACGCAGAATCAGGTTCGGGGTGGAAAGAAGCGGGAAGTTTTCGAATGAAGGTTTAGAATCCATGACACAATTATAGAATATCTCAAATGAAAACAGTTGGGATATGAGTCCTAATTGATTTTGACCTTGACTCTCCCGTTACAGGAGAGTGTATAAGAGAATGAAGGCGCCTACCATGATCCGAATCGGAGACTTTTCCAAACTTAGCCGCGTTTCCATCAAAACGCTGCGGTACTACGACGAGATGGGTTTGCTCAAGCCTGTTGAGGTAGACCGCTTTACTGGCTACCGTTATTACGACTTCCACCAACTGCCGCGCTTGTATCGCATCCTTGCATTGAAAGAGTTGGGGTTTTCTTTAGAGGAGATCAGTCGCTTCCTTGAAGAGAATCTTTCCACAGAAGAATTACGCGGGATGCTCAAACTCCGCCAAGCCGAGATCCGGCAGCGAATGGAAGAAGAAACAGCAAGGCTGGAGCAGGTGGAACGCTGGCTGAGACAAACTCAACAGGAGAACTTTATGTCCAAGTATGATGTTGTTATCAAGAAAATCGATGCAATGAAAGCCGCCACCGTACGAGGCGTGGTTGCGAACCCACCCGCGCAACGCGTCCTTTGGGATGAACTACTGGGCTTTATTTATCAAAACAATGTCCGCATGAACGGCACACCAATGGCGATCTATCATGATGCCGATGCCCGCGAAGGCGATTGGGATATTGAGGTTGCCATGCCCATCGCCGATGACCCGACTCCCGTCGGGCACGTCAAAATCTATGACCTGCCTGCGGTCGAGACGATGGCGTGTGTCGTCCATGCCGGGTCTTTTGCCACCATCGGTGAGTCCTACGATGCTCTCGCCAAATGGATCGATGTGAACGGATATCAGATCGTGGGTCCGAGCCGCGAGTTGAACCTCAAGATGCCGGAAAAGCCTGAAGATCAGAACGACCCAAACACGGTCAACGAGATTCAATTTCCGGTTCAGAAGGTATAAATAAAAAGAGACTGGCAAATGCCAGTCTCTTTTTATTTATAGAACTTTTACTTTACCAAGTTGCGCAGCACCGTGTGCAGAATGCCGCCGTTGCGGTAGTAGTTGACCTCAACAGAAGTATTCAACAGCACAGCAGCCTTGAACTCGATCGTCCTGCCATCAGACTTCTTCGCTTTGACAGTGATCTCGCTCTGGGGTTTGATGTCGTCGTTCAAGCCCTCGATGGTGAACACTTCACTGCCATCCAGCCCGAGCGACTCGGCGTTCTGTCCCTGAGTGAATCTCAATGGAAGCACACCCATTCCCACCAGGTTCGAGCGGTGGATGCGTTCGAAGGATTCAGCGATGACGGCTTTCACACCCTGCAGCATCGGTCCCTTCGCGGCCCAATCGCGGCTGGATCCTGTGCCATATTCCTTGCCAGCCAGCACGATGGAAGGCACGCCCGCTTCCTTGTATTTCATCGCGGCATCGAAGATGGACATCTCGGTACCTTCGGGTTGAAGTCTGGTCAGGTTGCCTTCCTTGGGCGCGACCATCACGTTCTTAAGGCGGATGTTCGCAAAGGTGCCGCGGGCCATCACCAGGTCATTGCCGCGGCGTGTGCCGTACTGATTAAAGTCCTTGGGCTGCACACCACGTTCCTGCAGGAACTTGCCGGCAGGAGAATCCGCGGCGATGTTGCCGGCGGGGGAGATATGGTCGGTGGTGATGGAGTCACCAAAAACGCCGAGCACGCGCGCATCTTGAATCGGCTGGATCGCGGGCACATCCAGAGTGAGCGTTTGGAAGTAGGGCGGGTGGTGGATGTAGGTCGAGTCATCGTTCCATTCAAAGAGATCGCCTTCCTTAACTTTGATCTCCTTCCACATATCGGAACCAGAGAAGACATCAGCATACTTGGACTTGAACATTTCAGCTTTCACGTTCGCTGCGATCGCTTCGCTGATCTCCTGCTGGCTGGGCCACAGATCCTTGAGATAGACCGCCTCGCCATTGGAGCCTGTGCCGAGCGGCTCGTTGTTCAGGTCAATATCCACAGTGCCGGCCAACGCGTACGCCACGACCAACGGAGGTGACGCCAGATAATTGGCCTTCACGAGCGGATGCACACGCCCTTCAAAATTGCGGTTACCAGAGATGACCGCAGATGCAACCAGGTCACCGCTGGTGACAGCCTTGGCTACTTCGCCGGGCAGAGGTCCAGAGTTGCCGATACAAGTGGTGCAGCCGTAAGCGATGACATTGAAACCAAGTTTGGAAAGCGGATCGATCAACCCGGCGCTCTTGAGATATTCAGTCACGACCAGTGAGCCGGGCGCGAGCGAGGTCTTGACGTACGGCTTGACATTCAAACCCTTTTCAACGGCCTTCTTCGCGACAAGTCCCGCGGCGATCAACACAGACGGGTTGGAGGTGTTGGTGCAGGAGGTGATGGCCGCGATCACGACCGCCCCATGCTTCATCTTTTGTGAACCGCCGTTGGTGCCAAAAGTGGCTTCGCGATTCAAAGCATCGCCGGAAAGCTCGTAGCCGCGTTCCTTGATCGGGGCGGTGAGAGCCTTTCGGAATGTATCCTTCATATCGTTAAGCGCGACCCGGTCCTGCGGACGCTTGGGTCCAGCCAATGAGGGGACGACGCTTGCGAGGTCTAGTTCGAGGGTGTCGGTAAATTCAGGCTCGGGGCTGTTCGCATCGCGGAAGAGTCCCTGGGCGCGCATGTACGCTTCGGTGCGGGCGATCACTTCTTCGGGACGGCCGGTCAGGCGCATGTAGCGCAGGGTCTCTTCATCGACCGGGAAGTAACCCATGGTGGCGCCGTATTCGGGAGCCATGTTGGCGATGGTGGCGCGATCGGTGAGAGACATGTTATTCAAGCCTTCGCCGAAGAACTCGACGAACTTATCGACCACACCCTTCTTGCGCAGCATTTGGGTCACGGTGAGAACGAGATCGGTGGCGGTCACACCTTCGTTAAGTTTGCCGTACAGTTTGAAACCGATCACATCGGGCAGGAGCATATCCATCGGCTGACCAAGCATGACGGCTTCGGCTTCAATTCCACCCACGCCCCAGCCAACGATGCCAAGCCCGTTGATCATGGTGGTGTGTGAGTCAGTGCCAACCACGGTGTCTGGGTAAGCCAGTATATCCGCGCCATCCACCTTGGTCATGACGACCTCGGCGAGATTCTCCAGGTTCACCTGATGCACAATACCTGTCATCGGGGGAACCACACGGAAGTTGCTAAACGCTTTTTGTCCCCACTTGAGGAATTCGTAACGTTCGCGGTTGCGCTGAAATTCAACTTCGGTGTTGCGGTTGAGAGCTTCGGCAGTGGCGAAGAAATCCACCTGCACCGAGTGGTCGATCACGAGGTCCACAGGCACGAGCGGGTTGATCTTCTTCGGGTCGCCGCCCAGGCGGGCGACAGCCGAGCGCATCGAAGCGAGGTCCACAACAGCGGGTACACCGGTGAAGTCTTGCATGACCACACGACCGGGAAGGAAGGGAATGCCGGGACGCGCGCCTTTGGGAGTCCACGAGGCGATGTTCTTCACATCTGCCTGCGTGATCTCATTATCATTGCATTGACGAAGGGCGGCTTCGAGCACAATGCGAATGGAATAGGGCAGTTTGCCAAGCTTCGTTAAACCTGCCTTTTCCAGCGCATCGAGACGGAAAATGACGTATTGCCTGTCTCCCACTTTCAATACGTCGCGGGACTTAAATAGATCTTGCATAGGATACTCCTTTGGTGATGAGGATTTCGTAGGGGCGGACATCGCCGCTCTTACACTCACACCACAGTACCAAGAACTCAAAGGAGCGCCTTTGATATCCTTTTTGCTTTGTGGTGGGGTTTACTATATGAAGAGCAGGTCTCAGCCTGCATTGCGGAACACGTCCGCCCCCCAAAAAGCTAAATGTTCAATTCCTGCCTAAGCGACTCAACCAGGTCTTTCTTCTCAGCATCTCGTAAAAAGGAAGCCTGAGCCGCTTTGAGCACGCTGTCTCGCAGCACTTCGAAGGACACGTTCATGTTCTCGCCGATATGCTGATATTCATGAGAGAGCGTGATGCGCGACACACTGGGGTCATCGGTATTAACGGTGACGTTCAAACCAGCCTCGATCATACGAGGCAGGGGATGCTCGGGCAGAGATTTAACCACGCCCGACTGATAATTACTGGTCACACAAACTTCAAAAGTGGTGCCGCGTTCCTTCGCAAGCGCCACGACCTTTTCATCTTCAAGCACGCGCACACCGTGACCGATCCGCTCGGCACCCATGACCTCGATCGCCTCGCGCACGTTCGCCGCCGGTCCCCACTCGCCCGCATGGATGGTCACATGCAGTCCGGATTGTTTCGCTTCCTTGAAAATATCCCTGAACGGTTCAGCTTTGAACTCAGCCTCATTACCGGCCAGGTCCAGCCCCACCAGCCCATCCTTGATGTGCTCCGCAGCCAGCCAGGCCACCTGCTCGGCCAACTCGGGGCTTTCATGGCGGTTCACCGAGGCGATCAAACCAACTTTGATGTTGTTCTTTCGCGCAGACTCGCTCGCGCTGGACGCCACCCAATCCATCACATCGTGCAGAGGAAATCCCTCCGCGCGGCTGAGCGCAACCGGCGTGAAGCGCAATTCCATGTAGCGGATATTATCCCTGGCAGCATCTTCGATCGCTTCCTGGGTCACACGATGGATCACATCCGGAGATTTGTAAAAAAGCCTGAGGGTTTTAAATTTTTCGAGGAAGTTGGTGAAGGTCATCGGGTCCTGGTCCTGCACCTGCACCAGCCCGCTGAGGTTGAACATACTGACAGGAACGGTCACACCATGCCGATCCGCAATGTCCAACATGGTCGTCAGACGCAGAGATCCTTCGAGGTGGCGGTGTAACTCCACTTTTGGAAGAGAAAAGAATTGGTTCAACGGAACTGTTTCGTTGGACAACGATCCACCTTTGCCACTTCTCGCGCAAGCCTAGTGACGCTTCCTCTTTTTCTTACCGCCAGACACGCTGCCGACCTGCACCGACTGCGGGGTCGAACTGGGTGCTGCCACCTCGCTGTCAGAATTATCAATCACTGTGATCTCCACACGCCGCGGCCTTGTCGCAAACACCCGGCTGATCACCAGACTGCGCACATCTGCCAGTAATTGCTGGAACATTTCCGATGCGCGTCCCTTATATTGTACCAGTGGGTCACGCTGGGCGTAAGCCTCAAGCCCAATGGAGACACGCAAAGCCTCCACCTTCGTCAAATACTCCACCCAAAGTTCGCTGAACGCGCCCAGGAGCAACTGGCGATGAACATCATTGAGGACATATCGACCGATCGCATCCACCAAAAGGAGCCGGTCAGACTCACTGAGAGAGGATGCCGCTTCATTCAACCGCCCTTCCCCGAAAGCGATCCGCGCCGCGGGACCAAAATCCGCGAGACGTGCCGCGTTCTGGCTCAAGCGGGTCAGTTCGCTCTGCCCCCAGGTGGCGCGCAAGGCATTTTCGGCCGCATCCAGGTGAGACATCACATCGTCCACCACATCCTGCACCTCACGGTTTTCCATCAACTGCGCGGCGAGGAAGATATAAGTGAAGCGGGTGTATCCCTGCTTTACTTGTTTGTGCGTCTTCTGATCGAACACAGCGCGCACGCCCTGTGAAAGGGTCAACAGCAAACGCAGTTTCGCCGAATCAGTATCGGCAGATTCGCGCTGCAGCAAAACATCGATATCGCGTTCCACCTGCGCGTTCAGGCGCTCCTGCTTGCGGGTCAACCCATCGCGCGCAGTGTTCAAGATCACGCCTTCAAGTTCGTCCCAATCTCCGGGCAGCGACGGCCAGCTCAACTGTTCACCGATGCGGTTCTGGATCGCGCCGATCAATCGCTTGACGCTGATATCGGTCAACTGCTGAGAAATCAGGTCTTGAATATCGTCCTTCACGCTTTCAGGGTCGTTCCCCAGATCGCGCATCATCTCATTGTTAAGTTTCAAAGGCAGGCGCACGAGCGAGGAGATCTCCTCCACGATCTTTTGCGGACGCGGCTGTTCTTCCAGCCCCCGCAATCCTTCAAAATACGTATCCAGCGCATCGTCGCGCTCATTGGTCTGAGATTCAAATGACTCGCGGGTTTTCTCCACCAAAGTGTCGATCGCGCGCAGCGCATGTTCGCCTTCAGTGGCAATGGCACGCGAAATGACGTTCAAGGTCGAGCGTTTTACATCGTCGCCTTTGATCTCATCAAGGATCAACTTGTACCCATAAGACGGATACAAACCGTTCAACGAATCGAACGGAGGTTGGACCTGCTCCAGCCACGCCAGCAGCTTCCACGGACCTTCTTCGTCTGCGAGCCCGATCTCCACGCGCTTGGCAACTTCATCCTGAAGCATATCCGCGATGTCTTCGCTCAGGTCTTCCTTGACGAAGATACGGTCACGCTGACTGTAGATCTGCGAACGCTGCTTGTTGAGCACATCATCGTATTCCAGCAGGTGCTTGCGAACATCGAAGTTCGCGCCTTCCACACGGGTCTGCGAACCCTCGATGATGTTACTGACAAGGCGCACTTCCAATGGAAGCGAATCATCCACGCTGAGACGCTGCATCAGATTCCCCACCTGATCGCCGCCGAACATACGCATCAGGTCATCTTGCAGCGAGAGATAAAAGCGTGAAGAACCGGGGTCACCCTGACGCGCCGCGCGACCGCGCAGCTGATTATCGATACGGCGGGCTTCATGCCGTTCGGAACCGATGACATGCAAGCCGCCAAGTTCCTTCACCCGTTCCATATCCACAAAGTATTGCAGGAAGAGCTTCACTTCCGATTCATAAATTCCGAACTGTGTTGGGTCCGCCTTGAGCAAAGCCTGGCGGCGCTCTTCAAGCGACATATCGAATGGATCGTTAAAACCCACCTTGCGCAAAACACGGTTCACAGCCGAGATAACCTCTTCAGCCACTTCGCCGCCGAGTTTAATGTCCACGCCACGACCCGCCATGTTGGTGGCAATGGTCACTGCGCCGAACGCGCCCGCGCCCGCGATGATCTGAGACTCTTCAGTATGCTTGCGGGCATTCAACACCAGATGAGGCACGCCGCCCTGAATGATGGCTTTCAAACGGTCAGCGGATGATTGCGGCAAACCGAGAGCATCCAACAAGATACTCAAGTTGCCGGGTTCTTCAAGGTTGATGCTGGTCACACCATGCGGCTTGATAAAACTCCGCAAGGCATCGGGAGTGATCTTCTCGATCGGTTCGTTGAAAGGCGCAAGCTCCGCGATCAAGCGGCCATCCTCTTCGAGATTATTCGCTTTCATGAAGATATTTCGGACGAGAGTGACCTGCAGCAGCCGACGGACAGGCTCAGCCTTAAGCCGGCTCGAAAGGCGGTCGGATGATTCAACCGAGGTGGTGCCCACCAGCATCGGTCTGCCCAGGGTGTGGTAGCGGACCACTTCCATCACGATGGCGCGCAGTTTCGCTTCCACGGTGCGGTAGATCACATCGGGATAATCTTTTCTGCGATAGAAAAGAGGCGCGGTTTCACCTGCGCGCGCAAAGTAGGAATAGGAATATCCGTCTTCATCCTTGGCTTTGATCTCCACCAACGGAGCGCCCTTGCCATAGGACTGATATTCCAAATTCGGAGAGACGGGAGCCACTTCGAGTTTGTAGATCTTGTTAAATTCTTCGGCTTCGGTCAAGGCGGTACCGGTCATGCCGGCAAGTTTCTGGTACATGCGGAAATAATTTTGCAGGGTGATGGTGGCGTAGGTCACCGACTCCGGCTCCACCTTCACGCCTTCCTTGGCTTCCACCGCCTGATGCAGTCCATCGCTCCAACGGCGCCCGGGCATCTGCCGCCCGGTGAACTCGTCCACGATGACGACCTTGCCGCCCTGCACAAGATATTCCTTGTTGCGGATGAAGAGGAACTGCGCCCGCAAAGCCTGTTCAAGATACCCTGTCAGGCGCGCCTGCTCGGGAGTGAGATCTTCCGGGCGGTCGGGGTCGAGCAGCTGCAAGCCGAGGATCGACTCAACGTGACTGATCCCGATCTCGGTCAATGAGACGTTGCGATTCTTTTCATCCACTTCATAATCTTCAGGACGGAGCTGCTTCACCACCACAGCCATCCTGCCGTACCATTCCAGATCGCCAGAGGCGGGACCGGAAATGATGAGCGGGGTGCGCGCTTCATCGATCAGTACGTTGTCCACTTCATCGACGATGGCAAAATAATGACCGCGCTGCACACGCTGATCAAGGCGCATGGCCATGTTGTCACGCAGATAATCGAAACCGAATTCAGAATTCGTACCGTAGGTCACATCTGCACGATAGGCTTCAACACGGTCCACAAGACGCAGATTATGCTGATCTTCGTGCGGGGATTCTTTTTCAAAATCCACAATGAAGGCTTTCTTGCCATTCTCGGTGGCGGCCGCCATTTGCAGAACGCCCACCGTCACGCCGAGCGCCTGATAGATGGGCGCCATCCAACGCGCATCGCGCCGCGCCAGATAATCATTGACCGTGACGAGATGCACACCGCGTCCGGTCAGTGTATTGAGATAAACAGGCAGGGTTGAGACAAGCGTCTTGCCTTCGCCTGTGCGCATCTCTGCGATGCGTCCGTGGTGGAGCGCCGCGCCGCCGATGATCTGCACATCGTAATGTCTCAAACCAATGGTTCGCTTGGACGCCTCGCGCACAGCCGCAAATGCCTGGGGCATGATCTCGTCCAGCGCATCCTGCTCGAACTTTTTGCGATCGATCTCGTCTTCCACACCTTCGACGGCTTTTGCCACGCGCGCCCTGAATTCCGCGGTCTTGCCGCGCAGCGCGTCATCGCTCAGCGCTTCATACTCCGCTTCGAGCGCGTTGACCTGAGTCACCAGGTCGCGATAAAGGTCAACTGTCTTCTTTGTGGGGTCGCCACTGAATAATTTAACGAAGTTCTTAAGCATTTAAATCCCTTTCAAGGGAGGGATTATAGCATTGGGAGGTTGCAATAAGGGATTTGAGTTTTATTAATGTTTTGCGATACTGCCAACACCATGAGGGGTGAATGTATAATCAAATCGTAAAGGGAAACTGGAATGACATCTCGAAATATACGCATTTTCTTCAACACGATCTCAAAACGGACCGTTGAATTGGCGCACGACATCAATGAACGGGCCAACGGCTGGCCGGGGGTGATCGCCCGCGCCGTGTGGCAAACCATGTTGCCAGACACATCCATCATGGCGTCAGCCATCGCGTATATTTCCCTTTTTTCCCTGTTCCCCCTGATCCTGCTAAGCATTTCGCTCGCCAGTTTCAAGATCGGACCTGTGATCGACCAGCATGAAGCCGTTCAACGACTGGAGTTCATTGTGCCGGCCCTTGGGCAGCTGCTCGGTCAAAACATAGACGAGATCATCCGCGCCCGTGGACAGGTGACCGGGTTCGCCTTGATCAGTTTGGTTTGGTCCGCATCGACCATTTTCTACACCCTGAACCATACCTTGAACGACATCTGGCATATCAAACAAAGACCGCCGGCATGGAATCGCCGCGGACTCGCCATCCTGTTCGTGCTGGCATTCATTGGACCGGCGCTCTTCCTCGTCTCGTTGGCAGGCAGTGTGATCGCCAATATCCGTTTTTGGCTGCCCGATCAGATCCTTCCACTCGGACCCGGCATCAGCCTGATCCTCACACTGCTTCTGGATGTCATTCTCTTTATGGTGGTGTACATGATCCTGCCGCATGGCAGATCCACCTGGCGTGAAGTACTGCCCGGCGCAGTTGGCGCGGGGCTGCTTTGGGAAATAGCAAAGAAGACCTTTCTTTCCTTCATCTCCACTTATATATCCATAACCAATCTGGTCTATGGAGCGCTGGCCACCATCATCGCTTTTTTATTTTGGGCATACATCAGCAGTCTCATTTTGATCTTTGGCGCTTTTGTGAGCGTTCTCTATTGGGAGTTAAAGCGCGAACGAAAACGTGTGTGATATTTTAAGACGCCCGCCGGAATGATTCTTGAACATGCGTGCTATAATGATTTAAGTCAAATCGTCGGGTAGTCGGGTGGTCAATTCGTCTGACCATTTGGCCGCCCGACTATCAGACTAACCAACCATGAGTTTCGCCCACTTACACGTCCACACCGAATACTCTTTGCTCGACGGCTTCTCGAACATCAAGAAGCTGGTTAAACGCGTCAAAGAGCTGAACATGGAGCATGTCGCCATCACCGATCATGGGACCATGTTCGGCGTGATCGATTTCTATAAAGCCGCCAAAGCGGAAGGGGTCAAGCCGATCATAGGGCTGGAGGCCTACATGGCGGCGCGCGGCATGAAAGACAAAGACTCCAAGCTCGACCGCTCCTCCACACACCTGCTGCTGCTAGCGGAAAACGAAGTCGGATACCGCAACCTGCTGAAGATTGCCTCCGCCGCGCAGATGGAAGGCTTTTATTATTACCCGCGCATCGACCATGACTTTTTGGCGGCGCATGCCGAAGGGCTGATCTGCACCTCGGGCTGTATGTCTGCTGAAATTCCGCGCGCGCTGCTCAACGAGAATCCCGCCGAAGCTGTGAAGAAATGGGACTGGTATTCAGAAGTCTTTGGACGCGACCGCTTCTTTGTGGAACTGCAACAGCACAACATCAAAGAGATCACAGAATTAAACCGGCAGCTCTTAAGTTTGGGCGCGCGATACGACGCGAGATATATCGCTACCAACGATGTACATTACGTCAATCAATCGGATGCGCG